>Ga0080013_1001324_pt1 | contig 33269 bp, 49 predicted proteins | sample ETNvirenome_6_85_FD_69236 | JGI IMG/M metagenome (GOLD analysis project Ga0080013, IMG submission 69236) | Marine viral communities from the Pacific Ocean - ETNP_6_85 (SPADES assembly) (version 2) | ecosystem: Environmental > Aquatic > Marine > Oceanic | place: Pacific Ocean | collected 2013-06-19
CACGAATATCCTGCAACAATTCCGGGGTAACACAAGATCCGATTTCCTTGAATACCCATTGATTCTCGTCCACGGAAAATTCTGGTTCTGGGATATGCAACCCTTGTGCAATGTAATTAATCAACAACATGTCAGCCATCATTTCGTGTGGGTTTTTGTATCGTGTCTGTTTCATCGCGGTGCTTCCAGGTCGCCCAAATCCGCAAGTATGTTATACAAAGACCGTGGAATCGTATCTGGTTGGATGAAAATGGTATCCGTGTCTGCATCGTATTCTGTTTGCACAATTTGAAACGTCCGCAACCGATCGAAAGTTGGACTCGTAATGGTCGCCGGAACCAAATCGTCGATCCGCAATGTTTGCCCTGCACGCATATGATACTTTGGCACTTCTTCCAACGATCCACCAGTAGAACCCGCCGTCACTTTGTACACGTGACCAGTAATTTGGAATCGTTGTGTTTGTAAAGGGTTTGATCGATCCGCACTTAAAGCTGTTGCCGCATCACCCTGAGAATTAGCATTGGCCCCGGTTGGCAATGTGAACAGGAATTCCCGAACAGGATAAAACGACTGGCTAGTTGCATCGTTGACCGTTGTTCCTTCTGTCGATCCGACAAGTGGGATAATCGAATTACGCAATTCAGCGGCCCCCTGTGTCAGCGTGATCCCCCCAGTATCTTCAAGGCGTATGCGATAATCCAACGTCGTAATCGACCGGGCTGACCAGTACGGAACCCGGTTTTCCCAAATCGCGAACTGCCATTTTTCATTATCGGAATCACTCAGTGGAGCTATTTTTTTAACAATAATGTCCTGGGGATATTCCCGAATAGATAAATCAATCCCTGCCAGGTCTCTGGAGTTGGTCGTAATATTACTTTGGTCACTGCTAATGCTGGGACATTCAGCCGTTAAAATTTCTTTGATAATGTCACTGGCCTGGTGACCACTTCCACTTGTCCAATCCGTTCTCGATCCATCATCATCGGAATAAAATTGATCGCGTAAACTTGACCAATAACCAAACGCAACAATTTTGATTCCATGGAATCCTTCCCCTGTGGCTTTGCTTTGTAACGACAGGGAAATATCCATCAAGCGCCCTTCCCAAATGACGGTCTTTTCTTCATAAATAACAAGTCGGGAAAAATGGCGGCCCGGTATTTTCGCACTTTCGGAAAGGTACAACCAGCTGTCCGCTAATGATAAGGAAACAGAAAAAGTGCATTTTTGAAATCCACCATGCAACGCTGTCGAAAATTTCAAGCCTTGCACATTTTGTGTTAAATCGTCGATCAATGTTGGACTGGCTAAATCACTGTCGAACAATAAAACCCGCAATCGTGTATCTAGCATAAATCACCTAACGTATAAATACCGGGGGATAATTGTAACCTTGACTGTTGTGGCATCAGCAATAACCCAGGTATTTGTTGCACCCGTTCCAAAAACAAAATAAATGCGCGTTCCATCCGGGTGGGCAAAAATAGGGCTCCCCAATTGATTTGCAGGATAGCTTTCAGCGACTTCCGTGGATGTATTAAGCAAATACACGCCCGATGGTTTGCTGCGTGAATCGATCAAAACCAAATCGGTTCCTGCTGTTTTCGAAACATATACCGAACCTTGATCGATGGGCATCAACATAACCGCATCGAGAAACCATTCGATCGCTTCCCCGTTCCCTGTTGCATTGGAAGCGGTCGTTCCCATATAAACCCGGATATCAAACGCTTGGCTTGTCAATCCAGCTGGTGATTTAATTGTTGGGACCGTGATCGTTCCAAGGTCAAGCAAATGGCCCACTGTTTCCGCAGAACTCGATTCAAATGTGACAAATTTGGTCGTACTGGGATTGGTTGCATCGAGTTCGACAAAATCACCCTGACGAACACCAACCCCCCAGTTTAATTCCTGGCTTGCAACGGTCGATGTATCGGATTCCCATCCAGCACGTAACAAAACCCGGTATTGTCCAACAGGAAGCGAAGACAATGTGAATGCTGCATAAAACCAAGTATCAGCTAATACGGTGTAGGAACTACCACTCGAATTTGTTAAAACAAAATGACCAACACTCGATTCTGAATCGAGTGCCGCAGATCCTGTATTCATTCCCGCTTGCGTACCATTTGTTTCAGCCAGCTCCGACACAGTTGCGGTAATCACCCGGCTTGCGGATTCACCTTCAAGCCATAGATCAGTGTCTGTCATACGATCACCGTGTCGCGCCCCAGCCCAGACGGTTGTGTGATCGGTTCCTTCGAGCGCATATACCTGTATCAATGCAGGAACATCACCACCAATCGGATGAATATCGATATAATTTGTTGTCGCCTGGGAATCATCTGCAAAACCATTAGCGACATTGTGACCACTCACCCAGGAATCAGGGGATGATGCCGACAAAACCAGCATTGCCCCATCGAAATATGCGGTTCCTGTTGCTGATCCTGCTGTCGCTTCCAGCCTTAGTTTAATGGTCACTTGTCCCGCCCCGGATGGGGCCGTTTGATTTTCAAGCGTTAGCTTTGTCCAGTCGGAAGTTACGGAAGTTTGATAGCTTGTCGTCGTAGTTGCTGATCCATCGTCGTATAAAAGAACAAGCCCCGCTTTTGCGTTCGATAATGCTGTAACATGCACCCAAACAGAAAAGCTCCAAACCTCTGTCGCATCGACTTCAGCTCGTACTTGTGATCGTTCGATCACCTGGCCCGATCCACCGCTGTTGGTCATTGTTAACTTTAACGATGCATCCCCGAATTTTTTCTGTGTCGCATCTCTGGCAGTTGTTCCTGTTGCCGTTTTTGTTTCGCTCCAATTTGCAAGATCGGTATCGTCAACTTCGAAACCGGGATTGTTGATATAATTTTCGATTGTTTCTGCCGTTCCTAAAATAAAAGGTTCGCAGATTAATTGCAAAGACGCACTGATCCGCAAGTCACTGGATGGACTGAATCGATGTACATCACCTGCATCACCAACTATTGTCAATACACCTTCGATAACGTTAAAGTCGCTTGTATTTGTCGCTGAATCCCACTGGCGGCGTAAAACCAACTGGGAGCCAATCCCAGTCCGTGAATATTCTGCACCACGTTCCAATAAATGGTTGACAGCATTGATATTTGCAATGAGGTTATCTTGGGACGATCCTTTAATCCAAATGTTCAGGGTAACAGTTCGATTGGTGAAACGGCGTTCCATCAGATCAGATCCATCGCGGAAAAAACCACCACCCGAAAAATTTTGGCGTCTTCTTGGCGGCGGCGCATCGAACCCATCAGGCTGCACGGAATAATTCGTGCCACTATTCAACGTAAGGGTTGTCGTATCGTTTTGCAGGTTATATGCGAAAGCCATACAAATCTCCGCTCCAATTAATTTTGTAGTTGCCCATTATTTGAAACAAGAACTCCTACAGCATCACCAAATTCTTGTTCATTCAAATTGATCCGAACCGAAGCTGTTGGCAATTCCTCTAGCTCCGATCCAGATGCAGCCATCTCACGATAATTTTGACCACCGAAACTTTCACGCACTCCAATATCACCGAAATCCCTCAGCCCTTGTCGAACATTGGAAACGACGCCTTTGGCTTTATCCATTACACCCTGTGCAGCACCTGGAATGCCGCCTTCCGGTAAATTAATGTCAGGAACTCCTGGGATCATGTTGAAAACATTGATTAAACCAGTAATACCCTTCATAACTTGCTCAACCATGACACGCATCATATCTCCCAACTTTTCGGTTATTGTCTTGGTGAAATTCATAATCCGATTCCAGATTTCTTCCCAATTTTCAGCCAGGTTAATCAAACCAAGAATCAGACGACCACCAGGCATCAACCACCCCAACCCGGACTCAAGGAATTCTTTGATTTTGCCAACAATAAACTTTGTCTTTTCTCGAATGCCTTTCCAATTGAATGCCCAGGCAACACCAAATCCAATGACTGCTGCAATTGCAGCAGCAATAAGAAGCGCAACCGCGCTGAATACACCTGCAACAGTAGCAATGACAGTTCCTAAAAATGAAAATACCGGGGCCAACTTACCGGCAAATGAAATAGCCAGCAAAATGGGGCCAAGAATTCCAAGAATTGCTGTTGCTACTAAACCCGTCCCAGTAATAACCTTCACCATTACTGGATCGATTTCTTGCATTGCAATGATCCATTCGCGCATCTTGGTTACCACAAATTCCAATGGTCCTAACAATTCTTTTCCAAATACCTGTGCCAGATCACCAACATCATTTGCCAATTGTGTCAGGGGATCTGCTAAGGCTTCGGCTGATCCTCCAACAGCCCCTGACACTTGATCGACACGATCCATAAATCCAGCAGTCTTATCGAACTGCATTCCAAGTGTGATAGCTGTATCCACCTGTCCATCCAGGGCGCGTGATAGGGTTCCTGCTACCGTGGTCAATGCTCGCCCTTTTGATGCAGCGGCATCCATTATCACGGGTAACGCAATCATTGCTTTTTCAACATCCCCAAAGATGGCAATCATTTGGGACAAAACGGTCATTTGTTCTTCGTCACCAAAATTGGTTTTCTTTTGCAAAGCCGCCGTTGTTTCGTCGATTTTGTCTTTGATCGAATCATACGAAACACCCGTATTTTCAACAGCAACTCGCAATAATTGTTCTGCCTGTCTTTGTTCGATTGCCCCTTTGGTCAAAGCCCCCATCGCAGCAACCCCAACAGCACTTAAAGCTGTAAAAGCCAAGCCAGCTCCACGTGCAGCTCGTGTCAGGCTTTCCATGTTGCGCTGTGTTTTTTGGACGGCTTTACTTGCATTGTCTTTTGCATTAATCAAAATTTCGATTGAATTTGCCATTACATCCCCGCTCGTGACAGGCTTGCAAGTTGCTCGTCCATTGTCATTGTTTCTTGTTGCATTGGTTTCATCCGGGTTGCTTGTCCAGGAGTGTTCATCGAATCAGACATTTTTTCCTGTTCGATTCCCTGTATCACTTCGAATGCATCCCATAAATTCAGCACCCAATCATGATCCTTTTCTTTCAATTCATCCAGGCTATAAGGGCGAATGATTCCTGCCTTTGTTCCTGAAATGTATTCGAGAACTTCAACATAATTGATAAAATCCCCAAACACATGCTCGATTTTCAATTCGCCACTGCCCTCATATTCGGCCCGGATGAGTCTTTTCCCTCAGCCCTGTCTTCAGCAGATTTTTTCCTGTACATGTTCTGCATGACATTTTGAATCGTTTCAAAATCATTGCGGTCGATATTATCGACATCTTCAACAGACATTCCTGTAAGGATCACAAGTGTTGACATGACTTCGTGGTCGTTCATTTCCGAAGAATCAACTTCTGTTTGTATTCCTGTTGCCGCTGTCGCGGTCGCCTGGAGCTCTTCCAAAGATGCACCAAAGGTGTCTTTGATTTCTGCGTAATCGTCTGCCGCCAGGCGTATTGTCATGCGTTCGATTTTTCGATGTTCCCCATGGGTTATAACCAATGGTAGATCCACCGTAATCGATTCAAGTTCAATTTTTTTCATCTGCCGTTCTTTAGCCAATGTTCTCTCCTTGTTTTTTCAATGTTTACTATGACTATGACCACGTAGGAACAGCGCCACCCGTCCCAACCATCGGAACGGCAAACGTGAGCGCGCCATCCGCTCCGCGTGTCAGTGGGTAATCAGTGACAAAAACTTTCACGTTTAACGTTTTACCGCTGATCGTCATGTTTAAATCGCGCTCGACCGAGGTGCTGCTCGCCGTCGAAAACACCTCATGCGACATATTGCTTGCGTCGTTGAAAACACCATTCGCATCGCAACTAAAATCGGCGAGGCCCAATACCCGCTCCATCGCTGATTTGTCCATTCCCGTCACGTCGAAAACGGCGCGCGGGGTGCTGAAACTAACGTCTGTTATATCATTGACGATCGCGCGCAGGCTCCCCGAACCGTCATCAACACTGAACGTTGTCCATCCAAGTCCTGATTCCTTTGCCATCTTATCGCTCCTTTATCCTTCTCGTTGTTGCTTTTCATACTGAAAAATTTGTTCGTTCCATGTATCGGTGTATCGCTCTGGTTCGATGGTGTTCTTGTGGGCTGATCGCGTTGTAATTGGCATCAGTGCCTCGCGCCCAACTCTTCTATTAAAGAGGGCCATTTTTCCCTCGATTTTGCGCTTGTGTTGCTCGAAACATTGTTGCCCAGGTGGAAATAAAAACAGAACCTTGTTTTCGGGAAATATCGTTTCTGTGAAATGACGTTCCGACTTATATTTAATGTATTGATATTGGGCCTCTCCAAGCTTTGTACCATTGGGCAAAACAAGTTCTCGATCCACGGTAATCCTCCAGCCCTCATTAAACTTTCGACACGTATCATTGGCGCATGGCACGTTTTCCCAGTGCGTCTCCAGGGGTGTTGCAACTTGGAATTTCTGTTGCCCTTCGTAATTGCTCACGATGCCAAGCTCACGTCGTCTTGTGCTGTTCCACGCACCAGAACAACCGCAAAAGCGAGATTAGAAAAAGTCCCCGTGAGGGTACAGCGAACATACCTGTTAATTGTGCCTGTTACCGTTTTGCGTTCTGCGCTTGCCGCACTCGATCCTGTGAATGTAATGAGATCCGACCAGCTCGAATCGTTTGGGCTGTCTTCAATCTTCACTGTTGGAGATCCCGAAGACAGGGTAAAATTCATGATATACGCGCGTGCGCCCTGATTAGTACTTGCTCCCTGATCGATGCTTGTCGTACTTGCGGCAGAAGAGACGGTTTGAACGCCTGTCGTCAGAATATTTCCCCATTCGATTGGACTCCCTGCTGATCCTTGGAGCTCGCACGCTAAAGACAAACTTCCATCATTTCCGCGTGTCCAGTCATAATTAATTTGTTTACACACAAGACCGGCAGCCGTATCGTTTAACGCCGTTCCTGTGGAATAGATCGCGACGCGATCAGTTGTTGGAAGTCCTGACAAAGCGACATGTTCCTGTAATGCGGCATCATTAAAATGTGACTCGAAATCAATCATCCCACTCGACAGTCCAAGCACCCGATCGATCGCCGATTGATCGACGCCCGTTACGTCAAAAGTCGGACGCGCAGATCCTGCAATATTGAGACTTGCTGTATCGCCCGACAAGTCGTATCCGCCGACATAAAAGTTGTTTCCAAGGCCTGATTTTTTTGCCATATTTCTCCTTACTGAACAGGTGTTGCTGATCCATCTATGACAAGTGGAACGCTAATATCCACCATCCGAAACATTGTTCCGCTAACGTCTATATAACCCCAGGTGGCTGCAAGTGTTCTTCCATATTCCCCCACACTGACATTACGCACGGTTGTGCCCAGATCGTAATCCCCCAGGAGATCGGATATAACACCTGTGACTGCCTGGCTTAAACGTATTTCGTTATCTTCTTCTGGTTCCTCGAGCATATTGCGATATAACCGAATTGTTACTTCATGTAATTCAATCGATTCAGATAATGTGGCCCCAACAACACTGGCATCGTTCATCATGACCGCTGCAGACATTGCGCCATTCAAAGGACTTTTGGGCTCTCCAATTTGGACAACATTAAACTCCCCACGCTTTTCCAAAAAAGAAGCAATGACATTAATTGTATTTGTAATATCAAAAGCCATATCTACATTCCATTCAACCGACGTGTTGCCCGTTCGATATGTTTTTTCATGATGGGCATTGCCTGTTTTTTGTCGATCCAGTCTCGCGTTTTTCGAAATTCCCCGTACCCTTTAAACCGTGTCGTTTTGTTTCGCGATGATGTTCCTTCAAGCCACGGCCCGTAGATCGTATTACTATCATGGATTCGCCCGGATCGCGCACCTTTTGGCTCTCCATGTACGCGACGGCGATAGTTTCCTTTGGAATGTTGCTTTGGCTTTGCTTCGGAAACACTGAGAAAAACCCCGGCTGGTTTTGGTCGTAATCTTTCATCAAGGCGATCCTCCCCAATTTGGACAAGATTACGCACGGTATTTTTGATTGCCTGTTTCATGATCGCATCCGATTTTCCATCGAATAACGGGCCGTGAAATTGCAGTTGAACATCGTTCCCACTCATACCGCAAACTCCATTGGTCTTTGGTACTTGTTAATCGTTTGATCCATGCGGATCTTCAAAGCTCGACCACTAAATTCAAAAGCACCATCCCCACCTCCAACAGTGCGACCATATGATGCGGCTTCCTGGGCAATTTCTGCCAAAGTCATTGCAATTGCCAGAGAACGAATATCGAATTCTGGTTCGTATTTGCTAATTGCCGTGCTGTTCGCGTGGACGGCTGCCGTTGTTCCATTTACACCACGCTCGACAGTCAAGGTGCGAAATACATGAACGGCCTGGTTGTTGGAATGTGTCGCGAGGGTTGTCGCATTGTATGCCCGGATAACATTCAATGTGTTCGAACTAATGGATTCGATCAGCATTTCTTCACTATCGACAAGGATTACTTCCCCGACTGTATACCGGGAACCCGAATCGACTGTGACAGCTTCACTGCGTGACGCTGTAAGAGCCCCATCGATCAAGTCGCTGTTGGGTTCAGCCGCAGAGGCCCGTTCCGTGACAAACAATTGTTCACTTCCGATTAACAAGGTATCCCCAACATCGATTGTTGATCCATCACTGATAACCACCGAAGTGGCAGTGGCATCGGATGCAAGCCCGGAGACAACTGTTCCAACACCTTTTGTGTTCGCGGAATATCCCCAGGAACCTAAAACAGAAATGCTGCGTTGCGGCGTGTCCCCGGATTCAAATGATGCTGTACTCGATCTGTCGATTTCAATTCGATCATACGGCCCAGGTAAATCTTGAGGTTCGAGAAAATAATCTGACGAGCTGATTGTCGTTGGACCGGAATCTTGCGCTTTGGTTTGCAGTGTTGTAATGCTTAAAAGATCCTGGCGCAACCATAACCGCGTTCCGATATTGCTCCACGTTTGGGGCCATTGAAATAGTTTCGTTGCCGTTTCTGGGATGAAACGACGCCTCGTTAATGTATCGATTTCGCGTGAAACCGATTCGATTGTACGATCGATAATGGAATGCCTGCTGTTGCCAAAAATTTGACCAGCACGCTTTATATCCTCTCGACTACAATACCAATTCATTTCCTGCTCCTTGCTTTCCCAGAACAGCACCTGATTAGTAGTGCTACCGTCTTATTTTTTTTTCATCACCCCATCAATAATCCCTTGTCGAAAAACCGAATGCGGGATAGCGGTAGTTGCCCAGGGGACAATTCCGAACCCCACCTTTTCCTTCGTCAAGAATTGTTCCATCGATGGGGCAGGTTATTGGCTTGCCGCCTTGCTCCTTTTGAACCGTTTCTTTGTTTTGCTTGGTGATTGCCCGCAATTGTTCCCAGCTCATTTTTCAGTAACCTTTGCTACATTTAAAAAAACCGCCTGATCTGGATTTGCATTCAGTTGTTGTTTCACAACCCACTCGTTCATTCCCCACAATGCCAGGCTTAATGCCATTGTTTCATCTGGTTTCTCTGGATTTTCTAAAGTACGATCCATTAACCGCTGGATAAAATCATAATCGGAATCTTCCAATTCGATCGATGCTTCTGATGATTTGCGAATTGCATCCATGATACGGAAAGCATTTTGTGGATCTTCAGGTTTTCGTGCATTATCAGGTACCGCAAACAACAACATCCGCATTGCTGTTTCTGTTGTCATTGGTTCCATTTCAGCAACCGATCCTTCTTCCGGGTGTTGGCATATTGGGCAAGTTTTTTGCCAGACAACATCTCCGTCTTGATCCCGTTTGGGAACACGTAAAACCCGTCCTTCGATATTCATAATTTCCCGTTTAACAATACTTTTCGCCATATCTCTCCTTTTTCGAAGCCCTCAGATCAACAACAGGCACCTTTCAATTTTGTTTCAGTATATAACATTAGTTTTATTCGGTATCGAAAGCAGCCATGTTCCATGATGCTTCATTCTGGTCTCTTTCGTATACGTGAACCCGATCTTTTATGATGTCTTTGAGATGCGTTGTTAATTCTGCTTGCGTCACCGTACTTCCATTCGCCGGTGTAATCGGCCCTTTGAAAGCTGCGAGTGCGCGGTTCATGTTTGCATCTGAATATTCCAATGTGATGGTCGGCATTATTTCGCTCCCTCAATCAAGGCTAGTTTGTTTTCCAATGTCGCAACCTTTTGCTCCAACTCTTTTTGCCTCACGTATCCTTGCCAGATCGCGCCGTTGTGTAATCTCTGCAACTGCGTCACGTTAATCAATCCACCATCGGAAATTGGTGCGCCAAGAATCTTGGCAGCGATCAAATCATCCTGGTTATAATTCACAAAATCATCCCATTCACTGCGAATCGTATCGCCACGAGTCTGCTCCAAAGCACGAACCAGGTGCGCGTCATCGTAAGAGTCGAAAGTTTGGGCCGAAGTGACGCTGTACAAATCACCGTCTTCATCGACAAGTATCCGTGTCGCCATACCTCCACCAACCTGCGCCCTAAGGGTGAAAATGTTTCCATTGGATGTAATGTTTGCTGTCGTGTTTGATCCGTCGTGTTCTTCCACCTGAATATCCACCAAGCCGTAGCCAGAGGTACTTTTCGTTGTCGAAGCAGTCCCTCCACTTGATCGGATAATCGTCACAAGATCATTGGCCCCATCTTCGGCAATACTGTCAATAATTAAGCCCCCGAAATTTCCTGACGCTTGTAGGAACGACGCAAACGTATCGACTTCGGCTCGGCTTGTTCGACCGTGGTTCACGCCTGAACCTTTGAATGCCATAATCTTGTCCGTGTTTGAACCTTGATTGATTGTCAATCCAAGTGTAATGTCGCCATTCGCAGAGTCGTTTATATACATCGTGGACGCCATCTTGGTTATTCCTGTGATGGTAAGCAAACTTCCGTTACTGCTGATATGCTCTCCGCCAACATCGTAGAAGTACAGACTATCGACAATCTTGACATTCCCGTCTGCAACATCCAAAGCAACCGCTCCGTCGGTTCCTGTAATCTTTAGCTGCTCTTCGCTTGCGTCCCAGAGCATTAAATCTGATCCTGTTCCAGAATGAAAAGTAACATCCACTCCTGAACCGTCGGAACCAAAGACAACCGCTCCGCCAAATGTCGAAGATAAATCGTCGCTAATTGTTAAAGCGGTCGCAAGAGCATTGAGGGATGATCCGCTTCCCGCAGCATTTGCGGTTTGGAAGATAATGTCCCCGCCCGCGCCTGAGCCTTTGCCTTGGCCTCCTTTTATCGTTACCGAACCACCCGCTTGGTTATTGCTTGTGCCAGCCGTTGTGTTGCCCCCGGCAATGCTGAGAGCTTGTCCAGCTGCATCATGGGCAACGGCTGTAATACTGACCGTTGCAGCTTGTCCATTTCCAAAAACAACATCCCCACCCGTTATGGTTAGATCAGTGCCCACCGTAAATGTCGAAGATGTCGAAGCGGTTCCTGTTACATCGAAACTTCCTGTCCAGGTTCCATTACCAACGACAGCAAGCGTTGATCCATTTGAAGAAATGTATTCTCCACCTCTATCGTAAAAATAAATCTTGTCTACTACCCGGACGTCTCCATCTAATACGTCTAATGAGGTTGCACCGTTTGTGCCAGTGATTTGAAGCACTTCTTCGGAGGCATCCCAAACCATGGAATCGCCACTCGTTCCTGAGTGGAAGGTTACATCCACGCCCGATCCATCGCTTCCGTAAACAACCGCACCTGTGAATGTGCTGCTGAGGTCATCAGATATTGTTAACGCTGTTGCGAGGGCATTCAAAGAAGAACCACTACCAGAAGCATTGGCGGTTTGGAAGACAATGTTGCCACCGGCTCCACTGCCTTTTGATTGCCCCCCCTGGAGTGTGAGAGCTCCCCCAGCTTGATCGTTGGATGTTCCAGCGGTTGTCGATCCTCCGCTAATCGTTAATGCTTGCCCTGCGGCGTCGTGGGCAGAAGCCGTTATCCCAAGTGTGGCAGCCTGACCATTGCCGTAAACAATATCTCCACCTGTAACAGTCAAATCCGTTCCAACAGTCATGGTCGAGGACGTCGAACCCGTTCCTGTGACCGTCAAATTGCCACTAGCAAGCGTTCCGGTTGTCGTAATAGAGTTGTCTTGAAAGTCCGCTGCTGAAGCTGTAAGCGTGAACTGGTCCGCTCCTCCGACCTGAACCTTCCATGTTGTCCCACCAACAATGTCAAGAATTGCGTTTGTTCCATCCATTGCCCCGATTCGAATATAATCAGTTGCTGGGGTAGTATTCGAATGGACATAAATGGTTGGATGCGTCTCTGCGGAAACATTCCAATCAGTTGCAATGGCAGCTTTATCGGTGAAATGAATCGATTGATTCGAATCCCCTAAGCCAATACTGAAAGAATGATTATCAGCATCCCCTGTACTCCACCGAATAATGGCATCGCTGCCTGTTCCTAATTCGATATCGATATCATCTTCATAAATGCGATCTGTGGTAATTGTGCTGCTCCATTCGGGTAACCCGGATGATGAAACAGTTAAAAATTGCCCAGATGATCCAATGCCCAATCCAACCAATCCATCAGTATTGGTTAATGCATATAAAATGTCACCTTTCGCCTGGGAATCAATGCGATGGGCGGTCGTTGAAGACCATTCCGAATGTGATAATGGTTTATTTCTTTGAACATTACTCGAATGCTTGTGATAAACCTCTTTTGCCATTGTTTTAATTCCTTATAAGTGCTGATAGCGATGGAGGTGGTTGTCGCTATCAGCACGAAAAATGCAAACGGATGATTAAACGCCTTCGATCCAATACAGCTTGATTGAAATGATTGCGCTGTTTACATTGTTGTTGGTGATGTTCAAGGTTAATGTGTCGGTTTCAGCGACAACACTACGTGCTCCGTTTGATTCTATGATTGCAATTTCGGTGTTTGCTGTATCCCGGTTTGCCCCAACACCTAACAACATATCCGCTCCACCGCTTTCGGTTAGCGTAATGTCATAGTTATCTTGTGGGGCCGTGTCTCCACTGGGATCTGTCACAATCTGCAACAAGCTCCCCTTTACATCCGCAGCCGTAACTGTGGTTGCCGGGTAGCTTCCATCCGAAGAATCAGCCGTGCAAGTAAATGTAATCACCTTGACCGGGGCCACATTCGCCGTTACGGCTTGTGTGATTGTTCCAGCCATGATTTACCTGCCGATCTGGATAACACGCATGAACTGTACGTTACAGGTATTCGCGGTTGCTTCACCTGTCAGGAATTCAATTGTTAAACGTAAAGCTTCATCGTCAGGAATATTTGCTGTATGCGTATTGACCAGGGTTCCATCGATAAAGAAGTACACACTACTGGAACTTCCATCGAAATAAAACTCCAGAAGAATATCTGTCGCATCGACAAGTGTTCCTGCGCTATCGTTTTGGGTTTCGGTCGAATCTTTTTCTGTTACGGTTGAAATGGATGCTGATCCATCAACCGATTCGAAATACACCGCATCCGCAACACCACCCAGGAGGGCCGTGTCGGTTACTGCTAAACCAAAGAAAAGATCGGTCTGGTCAACGTCGTTGATCTGCAACTTCGCTCCAACATAAACGTCCTGGTCTGAGGTTAATTCGATGTTTTCTCCAAGTAACTGATAGGAACCACCATCATCTTCGTTTGCCGCGCAGGTGATTGTTCCCACCCGCCCAGCAGTATCGTTGGCATCCCACTCGGTCGTTCCTGATCCAGCTTCGACAACTGTCGAAGTCCAACCTCTTGGATCGGTTGTTGTTGCACCCAAAATATCTGGTCGCAATTCGTATTTATAAACATCAGATCCAACAGCGTCCACAAGACGCATCTGATGCCCTTCATAGTAGGCCAATTGGCCCCGAACCATCCGCGAATGTACTTGTGCCAAAGCGCACCCCTTTCAAAGTGGTGCGACGAATTAATCCGTCGCTTTAGCTTGTTTCTTTTTTTTCACTTGTCGCATCATTTTGTCTTTAGGTGGACGATCAAGTGCTTTGTTTTTATTTTGTTTTTGCTCCCCTTTTATACCCCTTGTTATTACTGGATTCTCTTTCAGCTTCGCTGTTAGCGAATGCGTCGAGGTCTTCGTAATTCATGGGGCCGCCACATCTTTTGCAAAGTTGCGGATACTCTTGGTGATTTCCATCTGCATCTTGCACTTCGTAAGGCTTGCTGCAATATGGGCAATGCACCACCATCGATAGATTTTGTTCCACTTCTTGTAATGTCATTATTTACCTTTCCAGGCCGGGGGTTAACAGGAGAGATCAGTTAACCCCCGGTGAAATATTTCTTAGCTTGGTCTTACGTACACTTGAGCTCCTGTGCTGGCAGCTCCCTGCAATTCCTTTTGTGGATATGCATAGCCATAACGCATGACAAATGCCGTTACGTTATCAACCCCAGAGTTCCCACCCTCAGCGACATAGAGGCGGATATGATCGAAGCCGTTATCCGTGTCTAAGTCCTCTGCGCGTACCTCGATAACGGCGAAATTACCGTCTGCGTCCAGGGGGTTATCTGTATCGTAATTCCCGCCTGAAGCATCGGTTGTCAGGTCTTTGACAGAGGTTCCACTGCTGTCTGTTGCCTGTTGAAACCGGCACTCGTCAAGGTCGTCGGATGCGTTCCATGTCCCAATTTCCACATAAGCATAAGCTCGTGCGAAGTTTTTCATGGAAACCCAGGAAGTACTAGCGTTTGTACCACCTATGTCCGAAGTCTCGAGCAAGCTCACTGAACCATGCTCGCTTAATTCCATACTCATCAGCATCTCCTTTTGTTCGCGTCATTCTGTTTGTCTCAGAAGCGCCACAAGGTTATTAACTTCTGGTTGCTAAATTAACAAATGGTGAAACGGTATTCGATCCGTTTCTGGGTGTTAATGCAGTGTCGATCCATGGGCGACCATCAAGGCGACTCGTTAGTTTCCAGGCCACTTCACCATTCTGGAAGCGTACATGGGAACTTGATGCCATTGTCAAAGCCTGTCGATCAGCAATAACGAAATAGGACAGATCTACCAGGTAAATGTCCCCGGCGGTCCCTAAGGTTTGGCATTTTTCCGATTCGATTACAGGTCGTCCGAAAAGACTTGTCGGCGCACCACCTGCGGCATTCGCAATCCACATTGGTGAACCACCAGTACCCACAGGAAGCGACATTGTTGCTAACTGGGGAAAGGTGTCAGGGTGCGTCAACCAAACGGCATTGGATTTGCTTCTTGGACTAAGCCTTGACCACATCTTCACAATATTTTCGTATTGAATCGTTGCGGCACCTTGTCCTGTTTCTTTAGCAACAGTGATGAGGGCATCAGCATTGATAATGCCAACTGGTTGCCCAGATCCCACGCCATTGATAAATGCGTCGTCTTCGAAGTATGCAATCCCTTCACTAAACATCCGCACTAACAGTGCTTCGAGACTGATTGCAGAATCCTGCAATAATTCTTCAGAAGCGGTGGTGTATCCCGTTAGTTTTTTGGCAAGCAATTGGATCGATGAGAATGTTGGCTCGGATGCCGTGTAGCTTGCGCTTTCAGACGTCCAATATCCTCTGATGCCACCATGAACCGTTGAAGCGTGTGTTGCATCCCGAACAGACGGTAAACGCATTACAGAGCTTGTCATTGGCATAACGAAAGCACGCGGTCGCACGACACTATCTTCCAGGGCAACTGATAACAGCTGGGCGCGGAATTGTTCGGGTACTAAAAAGCCCCCCTGGTCTCCAATCCCTTCACCAAGCACCTTTAAACGTCCGTCGATTGATCCTTTATCGGTAGCGGAAATAGCCTTGGCATAATCACCAAATGATTGGAACGTTCCATCGAGTGGAGCTCCTGCGGCTTTGTTGTTTGGCTCTTCCACCATTTGTGGACGCTTAACACCAGAATCCCGCAATGCTTGATGGACGCGGCTCTTGACCATCTCGTCGATTGTCATTTTTACCGTATCTTCAAGTTCTTCTTTTGTTTCCGAATGGAAATCTTTGGGTTCTTCTTGCATATGATTTAAAACATGTTGTGCAGGAAGTTCTTTTTCTTCGATCTGATCCTCAGTGGTTGTCATCGTTGCCGTCCTTTCAGGGAATCTATAATTAAACGATCTATCTTGGGTTCCAAATAATTTGCAATGCTCGATGTTGCATAGGGCTTTGGTTTTGGCTTTGGCTTTTCTTCGTCTGTTTCAACATCCTCATCGGTAGTATCTTCGATCATATACATCATGTGTTGATTGACCGAATCTGCCAAACCAATCAATGTTGTAATGATAGATTCAAGCCGTTGGGTTTCTGTTTCTAGATCTTTCATTTTTGCATCAACAATTTTGCTCAAATGATCCATCAAATCATCCAGGCTTCCCACCTGGTCGATTGAATCAGTTTCCCACGTTGGCCCAATTTGTTTCGATATTGCCAATGCGTTGGGGTTGGCAGGAACAGCGACCTGGCTGATCTCTAACAATTCCTGTTGTGTGTATTCATATCCCCCGGAGTCAAGCCTTTTGGTAAATTCCGGGTATGTACGAAAACCAACAGAAAATGCTGCTAATCCCTTTTGCGCCAAACTAAAAGCTTTATCCGCTAATGTGTTGCCCACATTAACAAAGTATTCAGCAGTACCAATGACAGTCGTTCCTTCGATTCGAATGTTTTTCCACCGACCAATAGCGGAAGACAGACTGTAATCGTGGTCTGCCAACATGATCGGAAGTTTCAAAAAACTTTCGAATTGCCAGCCAGAAACACGAATAATATCTGAATCACGATCCGGGGTTTCATCACTCACAATAGCGGTTACAGTCCCGGTTGAAACATCGACAGCTTTTACTTCTGCTGCCGTCAATTTTTTTTGGTACAGCGGCACATGGACATCTGTGTCGGTTGCCATTATATCCTCCAACAATAAAAAAACGCCCTGATGTACAATGCGGTCTCTTGTACAAACGGACGCTTGCTGGTCTCGCGCTGTTACCCCTGGCCTCTAGGACTCCCGATAACTTTATTTAATTGTTCAGGGCGAGATTAGCATCCCGCCCTGTATTCTGTCAATAATTCCTTTTCGCTAATTCTCTTTCCCAAACACACTACCTGTTAACAAAGCACCAAAAGCAAGGTGGAACAATCCACCACCTTTTAATGTGAATGGCTCGTGTTGTGAAACAAGTTTTTTCAAGTATTCCATTTGAACTAAAGGATCGTCGATTGCCTGAAGATGACTCATATAATCAGCCAGGTCTAACCCCATTCGCGCCACGCCGTAATAGATGGGGACAACCATAAAATCATAAAGACAGATGACAAGATAGACGATCAAAGCCGTCCACCTCCATCGCATAATGCTCATCTTTTACCTTTTTTAAACTGTTCAGCGTGGAAATTACAACAAGTGATTTTAACCATAATTTTAATTCCTTTAATAGGTTGGTGGTTCGTAATACTCGCGTAGCTTGTCGGGATCGTTCATTGCCAGTTTCATCGCATCATGTCGCTGTTTTATTTCATCATCTGGATCGCGTTTGGTTGGCAAACAGCATTTGCAATATAAATTTTCAGGGTACGGATGACCGATATTAAGGGGAAACAGGATTTGTTCGATTTTAATCATAATTTTGATCCTTGTTTTCATTGCGCTTATTTTTCATAACCGGGATTGCAATGGTTCGACCATAATTACGGAAGTCATCATTGGAATAACGATCCCCCCGGAACACGCGATCTTTGTGGTCTTGTATTACGGCGCGCTTTTCAATAATAACCTTGTGGCTAAGCATCCAGTAGTACATCGTATTTTTTTTGACCTGGGCCTTTTTTGACATGGGAACCAGTCCACCGAATTCTTCATACATCACAACCAGTAATTCAGAAAAGGTTTTGATTTGTGATCGATTGATCCGAACAATTTCCCAGGGGTATTTGTGGAATTCATCCCAAACCCTTTGTTGTTCTTGTGTCAATTTATGCTTCCGGGGCCATTTTGTTTTTGTTTCCATTGTTTCCCTTCTTAATGGTGGTGGCGCATTGCACGTGGAAGAAATGGCGTTTCTACGTATTCCTTTGTAAATTAACGTTGATCCTTGATGGACTGTTTACAATGAATGTTTGCAATACACCACCGAATGAAATGAATAGTTATTTTTTTGTGTAATGTTTTTTTTCGAATTCCCATATCGATAAACGTGTTGGTATCACATGAATCGTATTACAGGCATCACAACAAAACCCATCTTTCACTGGGCCAGCATTGTGGAAAGATCCCACAACCATTTGTATCTCGACGCCACACAAGCAACATGGAATTGTTGTTTTGTTTTTGTTACTCATTACCTAACCTCCTTTTTTTACCAATTTAATGACACAACTAATGTAATCACCAAAGCGACCAGAATGTTTTGTATGGTCAATAAATCTTCCATATCGGTTTTTCCTTTCCTTTGATGTACTTAATAATACACCATTCAGGATAGTTTGTGTTTAGTTCAAAAATTTATATCTAATTTGTTGACATTAACCCAAACTAGTGTATTATTAATACATGGACAGCAACACAGCAGATCAAAGGAGTGATGAAATGGCAAAGGAACTAACAAATAACCCAGCAATGGAACGGTTGGCAAAAAGATTGAGCCGAATGAACCCAGAGGAAAGAATTGTTTGGTTGAATGCAGCTAGAGAATTCACGTATCAAACTTATATGGCCCAATTAAACGGCAAAGCGTAAGCAACCAAGCAGACAGGGGGCCAGACGGCCCCCCAACCCAAAGGAGGGTTCAATGTCCACAATCAAAGTTTCTTGCCCATGCGGATGCACTGAGGTCGTCTCGGCTGACATGTCTGGCGGTGTTAGCGAGAACGGCGAATTTAGCAGTGAGAATGCCACTGTCGACGCGTGTGCGAAACTGCGCGAAAATGGGATCGCTGGTCTTTCGCCTGTTTCTTACTCAATTGACAAGTCTTCCATTGACGTTTCTGAGGAGTTTTCAATTGATTACTACAAGCATCGCGATGGTCTTGTCTGGATGAAAAGCTAGACTAAAACACCATCCCATTCAATGAAACCCGGATGCAATGATCCGGGTTTTTTTTATGCAAATTCCGTTTCATTTTTACAACGTGAACAGTACAACATTCCACCCGTATAGTTTTTCTGTAATAACTTATTGCATTGCCCACAACGTGCTTCTGGGATCAGTGTGGTGGCTTGTGGCGTGATGGATTTATCGGGTTCCGCCTCGAATAAATCACTGTCACGATAACGAACCGTGCAACGGCAATTCGGATGGGCTGGAATGGTCGAATCCCCGGATGCAAATAATTCACCAATTGAAATCCAACCTTGATCCTCGTTATCCATACACAAGGCACTATCAACTAAATCATCGCCCTGGGTGATCCAACGCTTTTGATCCTGGCCTTGCAACACTGCGGCTTTTGCTGTTCCTTCACCATATGCTTTTGCGGTTTCTGTTCTTGCAATCGTTTCCGCTCGGCTGGCACTAAACACAACGCTTTTTCGAATCGAACGGGCCAAGGATTGAATCCCTTCGCCGCGTTCCATGGAGCGTGCAACCAGGACTGAAACACGTTCCTTGGTACTGCGTAACAAAGATTCCGAACCAGCAACCGACAGGATATCGATTGCACGATACTTGGCATAATTGATTGAATGGATAATTGGTTCGGTTAAATCATCTGGGGCATCCCGTTTGGTTTGTTGGTTATCGAAACCCGCCTCTTGTTCTTGTGGTCCTTGGCGATATCCCCCGGCCCTTAGCGATGCTTCGTATGTTTCGATTAATTCCTGTTGTAATTCGTCTCCGAATTTTTTGCCCCAATCCCAATCATGACCATCGACGATATTTGCTTCAATTGAATTGCTGTTTCCGTGTAGTGTGATCGTGGATATTAAAGCCGACATTTCAGATCGCAAGCGCCGCTTCCAGCCTCGATTCATTTCTTCCTCAGCTAATTCGATTTCGGTTGGTTTTAATGGATCACTGGCTTTAACTTCTTCTGTCCCAGTGATGGCTTTTGGTATCGAATCTGTCACCGATGCAGCAAATGGAGTTGCCGCGCGTTCCGGGGGTTTGAATTCGTCGCCATCAGGTACTGGTGGCAAGTTGACAATTTCACGTGCTTCGTTTTGTGTTAACAATCCTGATCCATAACCCGTATCGGATAACGATTGGTGTTCAGCTGCAACACGATATTGGTCGCCCTCATCAACCTCACCTTCACCGATTAAACGGCGTGCTTCATTCAATGTAAGGATTCCCGTGGAATACCCACGCTCGCTTTTGGTCATATCGAGTGCTCGATCTTCTGGAACTGGATCGACAAAATCGAGCATTAATTTTTCGTCGAATTGGGCAACAAGTCCCTGGTTTAATTTTTCCCGCATCCGAATCAACCTGGGACGAATCAACCACCTGGCGAACATTAGTTCGGCGGCTTCTGCATTCGCCTTGTTGACATTTTCACTAACACCTAACAAGGCCGTTGGAAAACCATACGCTCCCAGAATAATATCCCGGTTAATTTGGCGGCTTTCCTTGAATTGCATATCGCGCTGGGAATATCGTCTTTCAACCCATTTGCCACGCTCTAAAATCGCAACCCTGTGGGAATTGCTCACGCCCTGATGTTGTTCCTTCCATCGTTCTGCTAACCGGGAAAAATCCTGCGGGCTTAAATTGTGATCCATTTCGATCAAGCCACCTGGTAAAGCAGAATTGTTAAAAAAGTTTCGTTGCCAAGCGGAAGCCAATTGCTCCGATCCGATATCATGCAAAATCGATGCGACCTGGCTAACTCCACGATATTGATCTGTCGGATGCGGTCGTTTGGTGAAGACAACATCTTGTGTTTCAAGTGGAATTTCATCGCGTCCCACCTGGTAAATATAACCGCTGATGTAATCATCTTTGGATGGAATCGGGCGAATTCGATCCGGGCGAATACACCACAATTCGACGATAGATCCAGCCATTCCCCGGACAATCACCCAGACCATTTCCCCAGTTAATTCGAAATGTGTCGAACTTGTTTCGATAAATTCACTTCGTGAAAAAAATGGGTTGGGGTTGTTCCATAAATCCAGGACTGGATGGTCTTCGATCCTAACCCGCCCTGATTTTTCTTTTCGATATAAATGCCATTCTGTTGCCGCCATTGCCGTGCTGATTCGTTCTACGATAGCAAATAGCCAACCTGTTGACGTCATTGCATTAAGGTTTTGTTCCGCTGATGGGGTTGTCAAAGCGGATGCCCCGGAAAGTAACCCTCCCGATTGTGGAATGGCAAGTGGTGGGCGATCCCCAGTAGCTCGTGTCAATAAGTTATTAATCGCCTTCTGAATTGGTGTTACCATGGTTGGTTGTCCTTCCTGTGATGCTCCACGCAATCACCATGAATATCATTCCTAACCAGATTAAACTGATTGCTGGCGAAATAATCCAGAGTCCTCCACCAATCAGCAAGGCACCGATCGATTCAATTAACATAGCTAGTTTAGCATGGTTCCACATGATCTATCACACGCCCTTAATATTTCAATGGGTTTCTCGTTGATCTGACGGCCCTTGATTTCATATCAATCAATAAATTTGATATCCGGGGAACCTTTATCCACCAATTCAGTAAAGCCATAGGTTATCGAATCAACTCGATCATCATGTTCGTTAGCGACCGGGAAAGAGCACATTTGATCCTCGGTTTCAGGAAACGATCCAACATGATGAACAATATTGCGAGAATATAAAACTGCAACCGGTTCGGCCCTGACGACTTTGCCACGACTTGCATGGATCGATCGGAAGGGAACCGAATACCGATTTTCATCACGAACAATATTCTCGATTGTTGCTTCTACCATATCCCCTCCATTATTATTTTCTCCAATGATGATATCCGCTTCGAATTCATCGTATAAATCTATGGCCCTCCTGGCCCAACGATCCGGGGTTACACGGTATCCTTCCGAATGCAACAAGTATAAATGCCCATCGATTCCAATCCCACACACAGCAATTCCTGTTTCATCCGATGTTGCATTCGCACTGACAGCAGGATCTATTGCAACAACGATTCTTTCCAAATCTGGCAAATCATCTTTTGCAATTCGATTATCATCGATCCATTGCCGTAACCATAAACTACCTTCTACATCATCAACCCATTCAGCGAGCAATTCCTGACGCCCCAGGCGTGACTCTCCATACTGTTCCTGTAACCGATCCATCACAGATTGCGATAAATTGGGATTGTCGAATGTCGTTGCATGGCTGACCATTGTGCTTGTTTGATCGGCGATGTTTCTCACAAACTGACGCGCCTTGGGAGTGGTGGTGATAATGGTGCGTGGATGTTCGCCCAGGCGCAAACCAAACTGTGCTGCGTGCCAACTGTCCTCGTTCCATAATGCTAACTCATCGCACCATAACAAAGACCATTGTGGGCCATTCCAGCGTCCCGCTTCTTCGCTCCCCAGGAACTTCACATATCCCCCGGAAACATGGCGGGCTTCACCAATCGATCGGTTATATGTGAATTCTTCGGGGGCCAAATTGATTAACCCAGTGACACCTTCGGCAGCAACATCACGGGCATCAGCGATCGTAGGAGCTCCAACACCAACGCGAGCCTGTTTTCCGTATTGTTGCAAATGCTGCAAAACAAATTGTGATCCAGCAAGTGTTTTACCCGATCCGCGACCACCAAGTAACATCCATACATCCCAACTCCCCTCCGGGGGTATTTGGTGCGGCAGTGGTTTCCATGTTCCACCTTTTGCGAGAAACCGATCCAGGGCCGATTGAATAATCGATTTGTCATGTAATAACGTCATAAGGATTCGATTAATTGCTTCACGTGTGATCCAACAGATTTCATTAATGGTGGAGGAACACTGTTCCCCAGGAGTCCCCAGGCTTTTACAAATTTGTTGGGCAATTTAAAATCATCGGGAAAGCCTTGCAAACGTTTTGCTTCTGCAATCGTAAACAACCGCGGCTCTTTCCAATGGCAAAAATTATCGGATTGATAATGATTCCCTGTTATTTTGGGCATTGTGGGAAATGGTTTGTGTGGGTTAACTTTTCGCATCGAAAGCATCCGGCGGCTTTTCACTTCTTTTTTTGTGACAGGATTGATTGTTGTAAACAAATCATCAAGGCTACCACCAACATGGATGCGATCCCATACTTCCGCACCTTTACTATCGAAATATTCGATATGGTCATCAGGGCAATCTTTCAAGGCTTGGCCCACTGTCATTGGTGTCGATCGTATTGGTTCCGGGTGGGATGGTTTGATTTCCAAATCGTTACGCGTGCCAATGACAATCAACCTTTGGCGGCTCTGTGGAACACCATACCACCAGGAATTTAATATCCTGGCACTGACGCGATAACCCGCACCACGTAAACGATCCATCATATCGACAAAAATAATTTTGTTTTTTCCTTGGATTAGGCCTTTGACATTTTCCAGGACAAACATTTTTGGTTGGAAGCCTTGTAAAAATCGCACGTAATCATGGTACATCTGGTTGCGCGGATCGAACAAATCCTGTTTCCCCGCTTTGCTGAATCCCTGGCATGGTGGAGATCCATCAAGAACGTCCAGCTCTTGATCCTGTAACCCGGATAACGATTGGGCGGTTTCGATATCCAGTTGTGTAATGTCCCCATGATATAAAGGCGTGTCAGGAAAATTTGTCGCGTATGTTTGCGCCGCGTGTTTATCCCATTCGACCGCCAAGCGAACGTCGTACCCGGATTGATGATAACCCAAGCTAGATCCACCACAACCCGAAAACAATGAAATCACACTAGTCATTGTTTTGCGATCTTGTTGCCCTGGGAGCGGAATGGTTGTTATCACAGGTGGGGCAAATGCAAATTCTTAATTCGTTCGATATGGTTTCATCGATTTCCTCATCGAGCCCCGGAATGTGTGTAATGGTCAAAGGTTGAAATGTATTTTCGCGAAGCATATCGAGTAAATCATTAACGGCTTCATTGTCGGATGTAATGTTGTCGAGCAAGTCATTGATTTTGCCGCTATCCCGGTCTGCCATTGCCGCCAATGGATCGAGGGTTGCAAGTAATTGATCCGCTTCGGAATCCGACAAATCGACAATGAGAACTGGAACCATTTGTCCCTCGGAAACATCCGCGCGAAGATGTCCATCGATCAACATCAATCCTTCGGTTGTTTGCCTGGCAATAACTGCGTCTGCAAAACCAATGTCAGCTAACGATCCTCTGAGAGCGTCCTGTTGTTCGATTGGATGCGTGCGCCAGTTTTTTGGATTGGGCAACAACTCGCTTGCTTTGACACGTTTTAATTCGATGATACGATCTTTGATTTTCATGTTGTTTTCAATAACCTCTCCTCAACAATAGAATCGATTTGTTTCATGAAAGCGATGGATTGATCGTTTACTTCGTGTGCATCCCGGTATGCCGCAACAAAATCATCGATTGCCGCATTGTATGAAAGAATATCGACTTTCATTCGAGCCTCAATACTCTTTGGGGCATCTAATCCAAGCAAGTCCGATCGCCGTTTATCCATTTGTAAAACAATATTGATTGCGTCCAAATCCCCGGCCTGGGCATTGGGCCAAACACTTAACAACATGCGATCCAATCTTTGAATCATCAATTCCCGAATCGATTCATTTGCTTCGGGGTGCGCTTCGCTATACCTTTTCATTTCCCGTTGCAAAGCTCGATAAGCACTGGTACGGGATGAATAACCAAGGGCATCCGCTATTTGGTCGTACGTTGCTCCACTTTGGCGTAACTGAACGGCCTGTGTTTCACGTTGCCTGGCTGTAATGGCGCGGGCCGATGTTGGACTGGCTGGGTTTTGTGCCATGATTGCTTTCCTTTATGCAACTTGCTATGTGGTTGTTGCATGGCTTGTGTTGCCCATTGTCATTATCGATGCGATTCCTGCCTTTAGCGGCGTTGTGCTTACCACAAACACACAGAATCGCACCTGGTTAAGCATACTAGTATTAATAAAACATGACAAGGGAAAAGAAAGACCGCCAGTGAATAATGGATAAAAACCGGCGGTCTACATGGGCATTTGGCTTGCACGTGGAAGGGATTTGTTTTCCTGTGTGGAAGGAACTAACCACACAAAATGTAAGCAGAAAGTCGGAAGCCCATGCTGTTGAATTATAACAAAACCCCCGGAACACTTTGCAATGCATCCGGGGGTTGGTGGAATGATGGGCCGTTTTTTGTCTTAGATCATTTCGACAAATTGTTTTGCTTTTTGTTTCGTTTCGAATGTGTGTTCAATGTCCATTGTTTGATTGTTGGTGATAACCACTGCAATCCATTTTTCCCAACTATTTTGGAACACATACCCTTTTGCATCATCAAACCCGGTTTTGGTTGCATTCTTGTAATATGTTTCTTGCTCCATATTTCTCCGGGCAATCCATCCCGCAATGGATGGATGATCCGATGTATTCAACCACACGGCACCATTTGGTCCTCGGTTTTTGGAAAAGATCCAACTTTGTGTTATATCCATTTAAAGTTTTCCTTTGTTTTTTTGGTAATCGATTACTGTCCGCATATGATGACAACCACGAAAGCCTTTAACATAATCACGTTGATCCATTTTGATCTCGCAACGATCGCATTTCAAATACCCGTGGTTTTCATAAAACCAAACCGTTGTTCCTTCTATGGGCTGCATGTCTGGTTGATGAACCTGAAACGTATTTTTGATTGGTTCGTGTACTTTCAATTGTTTCCGATCTTGTATGTTTCCCATTATTTCCCTTTCCCTTCCAACACCCCTTGTTGGATTGATTTACAATCCTCTTCGCATTCATCTAAATTTAGATTGATCCCATGTTCGCATCGAGTAATAATTTTTACATCATCAACATAGTTTCGGAACCCATAGAATTCAGATAATATTTCCTTAAAATTTTCCTTATTATCTGATGTCCAAATCAGTTCGTAATAATGTGCCATTCGACTACTCCTTAGATCTACTAATCTTTCATGCCTGGCAAACTTTTAGATTCCGGCGTTATCCATCTTTTCCCATTTCCAATCGACCATGCTTTTTGTGTCATTGTGTTTACTCCCCCTCTAAACAATCTCTATCGTTTGCCACATTGCAGTCGTCATATACTTCGATATATTGGACTCCATGCGTATTGCCTACAAAATCTAGGAATCGTGTATCTGGCGATATTTCGACTGTCAGGAACCGTACAAAATTGTCAGTACATCCATTGGAATGTTCCGGTATTTCGCAATCATCCTCAACCCTTGCAACGTAGTCGATCAAGTCGTTGTGTGCATCCTTGAACGTTTCGTATGCTTCGTTATAATCTGGTAGATATCCGCGGTCTCCGGCTATAGTGTGATAATGCATTGTCTGTCCCTTCTAGGGAGCGCCAGGCGCTCCCTAACTATGCGTTGCTGTCTACTTGGTTATTGTGTGGCGACTACTCCTTAGATCTACTGAACTTCGAACTATGCGTTAATAATACGCCCCTTGCTTCCATTGTCAACGTCAACTTGGTTCAAACATTTGTAGCCAATTTGTTGACATTCATTGTGGTTCATGTATTATTACAACATCAACAGCAGCACAGCAGATCAAGGGAGTGATGAAATGGAAAATATTGATAGGGTAGGATGGACGGTTTTATCAAACGAATTAAAGGAAGCAATGGAAAAAATTGCTGAAAAGCATGGGCTTCAATCCCTTGCCAAAGGTGGAACATTTAGTGGTTTAGGTGAAAGGGCAGATTTCAAAATAGAATTCAGTGTACCAAATCATGAAGCAATCAAATCTGCTGCCATAGAATTGGGTGCGGAATTCGAAATTGGTTTCACATGGAAAGACAAAAACAAAACCTTTGAGGTTACGGGATTTGATCCCAAACGGAAAAAGAATGTAGTTGTAGCGAAATGTAATAATGGAAAAGATTATGTTTTTCCAATATCAACAGTAAATTATTACCATCATGTAGCAACCCGGACGTCAGCGGAATTGAAAGAAGGCAAAATCAATTTTGGGACAACATCGACTGTCCAGAACACAGGAGCATTGCCTGAAACCACTAAATAAAAAACACAACAGCCAAACAAAAAGGAATGAAACCCCAATCATGATGATTGGGGTTTTTTATTTGGCACACATTCCTCACATGGCTTCCGATATAAACTAAGGATCACTTTGCGTGACGTGCGGGGTGAATATGACACATGGTTTGTTGCAATGAATTCCACGAGTTTCCTGCAATGCAAATCGATATGATGGGTTTTATCTTTCCCGGTTGTGTCACAATATGCCACCTTGGGAACAATGGGCAAGGGTTTGTTTTCCTCTTCCAAATGTTTTGCGTGTGCCTCTTTTTGTTGGTCCTTTGTTAAATAAGGATCTAAACAACCATACTTGGCACACTGTCGCAACATGGCTGCATTGTTGTAATCAATCATCATGACGCCCCTTGGATATGTCCGTTTTTAAAACGTTGGGCAACGATATTTTTTAATGGCGGCGGCATTGCCAAATTAACCATTGCAGCAATTTTGCCAGGCATGATGAACAACCATTTTGTTCCCCATCGGTCACGTGTTAAAAACGATCTGGATTGCCCGTGAGTCATTTGGGATAAGGCTTTCAAAATTGGTTTGATGTATTCCCATAACGCCGTAAAATCGATGACATTCGTTCCTTGGGTTTTGTCAGGACGGATACGCCGCTTGGTTCGAATGAAGTGCTGTTCTTTTAATCTTTTCATCAACCGCAAAACAATCATCCGACCATTCAACTTGATGCGTTCCTTTTGTTGTGGATCTTCCGTTGGAATGTAATCATTGGCGCGAAGATACCTTGCTTGTGCCACCTGGAAACCCAGAAACCGGGCGGATGCGAAACATTCTCCATATTGGCTTTGGAGTCGCATTCCTTGGTGGACAATATCAGCATCGTCGGTATTGCCCAGAATCTTGACCAATGTATCTCGAAGGTGTGCAGAGTAGCGGAAAAATTCCACTTGATTTATACTCATAATGTTTTCCTTTCCGAAGTGCTTTATCGTCCATCCATGGTGAAGCACTTCATTGGTGTAACCGCTTAATGTTTTGGTTTTCTAAAACATAGAATATTAATAATAACATGGTTATGTTAGAAACAATTATGCGGTTACAGATTATTCGATAACCATTTACTGGTATACTAAAATTGTTTGTGCTAGGTCCTCCTGCAAAAGATCTTGGCACAATGAACAAGGGGCATCTTGTTGGATAAGGCACACAACAAAAATGCCCTTTGTTTTTAATCACTTCTTTTTAACGTTGCGACATAACCATCAATGATTGTTCTGGGAATGAGGATTGCTGTATTTTGTTTATGGCAATTGTTGCAACGATTCGGCAATAAGTGTTTGCTTTGCAAAGTTGATTTCCTCCGGGTGTTTGGTCGTGTTGTCCAAAGAAAATTGCAATGCTGACACAAAATCAAAGAATTGTTTGGAATTGTTTCTTCATCGACTTCTCGTTCTTCAATCAATTTCCCAAGTGTTTCATGATCCATGCGTAATGAATCTAAATCCTTCTCTTCGTTTTCCATTGTTTCCTTCTTCTTTCCTAGTTTTCTCCACGGCGATTGATCCATAACGATTGGGCGGTTAATTGTGTAAATGCTTCGCCCCTTGTCAGAACTGCATATGCATCGCCCAGATCCCCCTCACGCCATAAATACGTGTGGGGGATATGCATTGCTAAAATATCAAGGATGTTCTTTTGTTCTGGCGTAAGTCGCCCCTTAGGTTTGTTCCGTTTTACTTCCGCGATAATAAGGTTTTCTCCATCACTCATGACAATATCAGGAAATCCTTTTTCAGATTTCCTGCTGTTCCATGTGTGGTAAAAAAACCCATTGTCTACTGACGACCAACCAAATTGCCGTGCCACAATGCGAATGCTTTCCTGTATGTCACGCTCGAGCATCATTCAGGAAGTTTCCTGCTCTATTCGTTCAATTATTTCGTTTCGCGCCTTGATACTTTTCTTGTTTTCACCCTTGAATTTCTTAAATCGCCTGAGAAATTTCATATAAGCATCCCGATGTACCGGGCCTTTCCAAACGTGATAACGCATCATGTTTAAGCCGAGGTCGAGTCCTATTTCGCGCATCGCTTCGTCCCATGAGTCTTGTCCGTCTTGACTGTTTGCCATGTAATAGGCAGCAAGACGGATGGCTTTATTTGGTGCGGTTGGAAATTGAAACTTTAAAATTACTTGATGATGGATATAAAGGTAAGACCATCTTCCACGTAACCAGCTTCCTTTCTCTGGGTTCTTTCGGATTGCTTCACAAGTATGATAAGCGTCAAGAAGCTCAAGGGCTTCATCATCATCAAATCCAATTTTTTCTAGGTTGGTTAAATTCCAATCCCAATCCCGTCCTTCCGATCTTTGCGCCCCTTCGTTCAATTGGGTTTCAAGATCGGTTTCTATTTTTAGATTTTCCGCTGCCAACTTTCTTACTGCCGGATATGGGCTGGTTAATGCGGGGTTTGTCATTGCGGTAGTTCCTTTCCAGTTATTCTGTACGCTGATCCTTCTCGGCTTTTTTTCATCATGGTTCGTACTGCATGTTTTCTGCAATAAATGGTTCCATCGACTTGGTATTCAGCTAAAACCCTGAGCACTCCATCTGATTCTGTGTCACTTGCCCTGCTGTCGGCGCATGATGGACAGTAAAAGCTATTCATTGGTCATGCCTTCGCATAACAATTTCTGCTGTTAAATCGGTGATATGTTCTGCAATCAAATCGCTTTGTTCTTTTGTGGGCATAAATCCCATTGAGTCGCTTTCCGTTGTTTGGTGCAACAACCAGACCTCAAGCCACTTGTTGATAATCGATGTTGCATTGGTGACAGCATTCCCATATTCCTCGCCCTTGACGCCAGGAGGCATTGTGTTGGTTGTCCCATCTTTTTGGGTGAAGATTGGTTCTTCGGATTCCGTCGGTGTTACGGGTGTTTCATTTTGGGCATCCAAAGAAGCATTAACTAATTTGTATTTCCAATCGTAAAACTTTTCCCCGGATTTTTTGTCCCCGTTTTTATCAATCCGAATATGCAATGTTTCCAGTTCAAAGGTATACGGTTTGTTGGGAGGTGTATTTGTGTTTACATCCTCGCGAAGGAAACGATCGGCGATTTCCTGTGGTATAACATTCGCGGATGGATCGTTGATTTCGTCGGTGCTGAACCATGCCGGGAATTTACTTTCGAATTGTGGAATATCCAGGTTAACGTGGATGATTCCTTCTTTTTTGATTTTGAGATCCGCAATCGTTCCTGAGAAACTTTGCTTGCCTCCAATCTGTGTCACTTGTCCCGCTGAACGACTCATTGAACGTACCATAAAAAAACCTCCTGCATAAGATGTATTAATAATAACACAATCCATAATACAGATGAAAAAAAAGAGGGCCAAAGATAGACTCTTGGCCCCCAATCAAAGGAGTGGAAGGTATCCCCCAGGAGTTGGTAATTCTTAACAACCAAAGGGCTTATAGCCATTATTGTGATAGATTATTTACCAACTAAATACCCACCGCTTTCGATTATAGCATGTATTTTTAATATTGGTGCTGACATTGCAGGAGCATGGGTGTATTATTAATACATCAACAGCGGCACAGTAGATCAAAGGGGTATTCAAATGGGGTTATTAGAGCAATGGGCGTTCAATGGAAATGATGACATTCCAGAAACAATAACAATAAATTCTGATGATGCGCAAGCACTTAAGGAATACATCAGATATTTACAAAAGAAACTTGGTTCCACACAACCGCAAGGGTATGGGATTCCTTCATTGGAACAATTTAGATATTCTGTTGTTTTTACGTCCCGTGACGGCGTGGACATGAGCCAACAAGATTACGAAAACATGCTGATTGAACAAGAGGGGGTTGGGTAATGGGACACGGAAACGAGAACAATACCGTTCATGATCTTCTCGAGCAAATTAATTTACGGGATGATTACATCGAATATTTAGAGGCCAAAATAACACAAAGAAATGCCTTTTATCATCCATTCAAAATGTTTCATACAGACCGTTCTATCCTTTTAGAACAAGGATCAGAAAAGATGACGGTTCGGGAATACATCCAATATTCCAAAACAAACAACATCCGTGGGTGGAGTAAAACAGGTTGGTCTTTTGAAAATTTAGAAAAACAAACAACCGGATTTTCTGCACCCAAAGATAAAACAAACGTGCCGGGTTTCTGGTGGAATTACTAACAATAATCCCACGATGAAAAGGCCCCATTAATTGGGGCCTTTTTTTATTGTTTAAAGGGTTTGGTTTGCACTTTGTTTTTCGATGCGGAACACTTTTGTTCCACATGCCTGGCAATGCCCACGTAACGCAGGATGCCCATTTTTCATGACAATCCGAATTGGATTAATCACAATATTTTTCATCCGGCATTTCACACAATAAGCATATTCTTCTGGTGTTGGTTTTTCCCAAAACCTCATCTTGTTTGCCACAAAACCCGTTAACCAATTAACCATCGTTCTCTCCTGTTCTTTCCTTATCTCACTGTCAATGGTTGCTCCACAATGGAGTCGCTTCCAGTGCGATACTTCACGCTTGTATTCAGCACCCAATCGGCAGTATTAATCCCATCTCCGTCCCCGAATTTTGAAGTGGAATCCTGGGTAAAAGTTCCCGCTTTGATGTAATCGAAATTCACTCCACCAACCGAACATTTGACGTTGTTATAGCTCAGCGTTTCCACCGTCGCATCGCCCAGCAATGTAATAATCACACGGTCAACAACAGTGTCGGTTGCTGAAAAGGAACCAGATCCACGAGACGAGCTCACAACTTGCTCGCTGATTGTGCTGTCGAGTGTGGGACTCCATGTATGCCCATCGGTCACTCCAGCCGTTGTTAGCGTCCCGAACTCACTGTTCGCCATATCGAAACTGGGTGCGCTTACACCCGTGAGCGTCATGGTATTGGCAAAAAGATATCCAGTCGTGTTGCTTGCATCACGTTCGACAACAAGACAATCGGTTAAACCACTACGCCCGGCATCCACCCCTGTAAACGAAAGCGAGCTGAGGCGTGCGCCGCTTGCCAATGTAAGCTGCAAGGTTTGGTTTTGCCCCTGGGGTTGCCCTACTTCATTCCCAGGATAATCTGGGAGTGGTTGCCCCAATGTTCCACCCGATCCCAATTCAGTATAGTTTGCACCAGCAGTAGGATATTCAAACGTGTTCGTTATTACGTCCTTCACACTGAACACAATGCCAACCGATACAGCGGACAAACTGATTGCCGTTGTGCCAAAAATGATCCACTTGATTTTTCCTGCTACATTCAAGCTCACAAGTTTCGGCAAACCAACTTTTGGCAACACGTTCGCAAGCGTGGGCGTAAAAATGTTAGGCCATTTGAACGACGGAAAATAAAACCGCCTTGATTTGATGATTAATTTGAACTTGCTTGGTTTTTTTTCATTCTTTTCCATCGTTATTCCCCCATCCCTCGAAGAGCTTTGATACACCTGCTGATACTGGAATTGTCAGGACCGCTAACGCCGTCAAAAGACCTTCGATAGAATCTAATACAGCGACCGAAGTTGTGGCAGAAATAATGATACGTGCAGCTAAAAACAACCAGGTAAAAACCACCGGCGTGAAAATGACCAGGATGATTAATTCCCTACCTGATAACGTGACACGGTTCTTATCGATCACTTCATCTTTTTGTGGTTCGTTTTCTGTTGTCATTTAACCATCGGGATGCTGCAAAATATCTTTCGACAATGCAATCAAACCAGCAGTTGCAACACCACTGACTTCTGTTAATTCTGTCCGTATCCCCATAATGGCAATTGCACCAAGAATCAGGATAGCCGCCAAAATTTGCGGTCTTATTTTTGCTAACCAGCTCATATCTCTCCTTCCTAATTAACCAACCTATAACGCCAGTAATCTGACACTACTACATCATCATATAAACAAGACATTAATTCGTTTTGTCGATCGATATCACCACGAATATCCTGCAACAATTCCGGGGTAACACAAGATCCGATTTCCTTGAATACCCATTGATTCTCGTCCACGGAAAATTCTGGTTCTGGGATATGCAACCCTTGTGCAATGTAATTAATCA
>Ga0080013_1001326_pt1 | contig 33226 bp, 36 predicted proteins | sample ETNvirenome_6_85_FD_69236 | JGI IMG/M metagenome (GOLD analysis project Ga0080013, IMG submission 69236) | Marine viral communities from the Pacific Ocean - ETNP_6_85 (SPADES assembly) (version 2) | ecosystem: Environmental > Aquatic > Marine > Oceanic | place: Pacific Ocean | collected 2013-06-19
ACCCACCTGCTTGCGTCTCTCTGATGGTGATTGATTCTCGTATCTGTTTCCCAGCTCTTGTAGTGTTTTCATCTTTTGGGGCCTCCATTCCCCGCATCTCTAAGTGTATAACCTTTGAGTGGTTACGCTCATAAGTATCTACCCGCGCCGGAAGCAACTAATATTAAGTGTTAAGGAAGTGAACAGTCGCTGCCCTAGCCCTATACTTAATCATGTGGCAAACAAAGCCGCACATCCAAAAGGAGGAGGAGGAGGAGGATGAAGATGAGAAGAATCGATATTGATAAGCTCAACAAGAAAGAGCTTCGGGACATGCTACAATATACCATAAACATGAGCGATTCCATTTGTGTTGTATATGACGAGAAAAAAGAGGAACTTGCTGTGATTCCCATGGATGGTGGCAGTCCTTATGATGAGAACGATACTGAGGCATGGGAAGACGCCCAAAATAACCCAATGGTGAAATCGATTACGTCCCGATCGGCGCGCCGATCGGTGGGATGGAAGAACAGGCGTGGATGGAAAAAAGGAACAATCGTTGACATAGCCTACAAGGGTGAGATTGAGACAATTGAGCTCATCAAAGTTATGAGGAAAAATGTAGAATATAAGGTTCTAACCAACGACGATGACTCAACATGGGTGGATTCCGGTGATGCTCTAGAGTGTGCTGCCGGTGCTGCTGTCAATTTGAAGAAGGTTAGAAGATGAATGAGAAGCAACTAAACATGATAAAGGAATTCTTTAAAGAAGAGCTTTCACCAGCTGAATGGTATGAAGAGCCTCTCATGAACATTCGCGACTTTAAAAATGACTGTTGGGGGACCATGGTTCTTTCTCGCAATGAGGAAGATGACACGGAATATGTTGTATACAAGGATGGTTCTCTGGAAGAAAGGCCATGGCGTCCGCCGAGCCAACTCGGAATACACGTTCCGAATAGGAGAGTGTACACACTAATTGACAACAAAGTTGTCTTCAGCCATGTTTACTAAATCATGTGTAAAACCACCCAGGCTGTGGTACAATACTAATAACGGACAAGGATGTCCGCTATCTATAAGGAGGATAGAAAATGAGTTTTGATAATAGTGTTCGGCGTGTTGAGCTTGATGAAGCGTGTCTTACTTTGCTAGACAAGGAAGACCTGATTGAAATCATCGAAAGAAATTGGGCAGATTGTGATGGCCCGCTCTTGTATATCGATGGTGGGCTTACCTTTGGTAGCGAACTGGATGAGAACGAGGTCGAAAAGGCTTGGGAATTGCCAGCCCTGACGAAAGAAGATTTCGTTCCAAGCTGGGCGCGATAAGAATTTCTACTGTGCAGTCATTATTTGGGTTGCAACGAGACCCATATCCAGTAACCGCTTTCCTCCTGTACAGTATGGCTATAAATATGGGGAATTCAGAATCGTTGCGGCGGGTGGAAACGTCGTTAGGGGAGCTGTTTGAAGCTCCCCGATTTCCACACGTGATGACCAGATGAACGGAAATCATTTCAATAGGTTACATCATATCCAAGTGATTTGAAGACAACAGACCAAATCCTGGAAACACAGAAGAGGATTATGGACTACTTCGACAAGACAAGAGAAGAGAGGATGGCACATGTAGACCTGGAAACTGATTGCATTCCAGGTAGTTGGAAATCTCGAGTCGGCAAATGTCATCAAGCACGACGCTCCCTTGAGAAGTTTTTAGAAACCAAAAAACCGATATCCCGGGATTGGCAAACATGTCACCTTTGTGATTGTGATTCAAACGCTCCTGTACCTTGCATCAATCCTTTGCACATTTATTTCGGAACTGCATCTGAGAACTGGTTTGACAAATCAAAACAAACACGAAAAAAGCAGGTCTCGGATTGGGTTTCATCGGGTCAATATGAGTGGTCTTGTATTCATTGTGGAACAGCAGGAAAAGGCGCAGGAAATCTAAAACGATGGCATGGAGATGCATGCCGCATGAAATAACTTACCATCGAGCCGGTGGACCTGACCTGACATCAAGATGAACGAACTGAGGGTATTTGCCGATGCCTTTGATGCCCATTGATGGGGCGTGCTGAAGCATTTCGGAGTGCACAACATCTGCGGTTGTTCCCTTCACCCTGATGTCTGCTGCCTTGCCGACAAGATGTTGTGACTTCTTTGCACCACCAACGTTATCATTCCAATGCTTGCAGCGAAAACCTGAGACGATTGTGATTGGGTTGTCGCCAAGGAATGTGCGGACCTCTTCCAGGCTCACACAAAGCTGTCTTAGTTCGATGATGATGTCGGCGTTATGGTGACCATGGCACCCACAATGACATGCGAATTCAGATAGTTTGAAGTGGGTGGAAAGTCTAACCATTTAGACGGTGCTTCGTGCAGGTGTTCTGAATAACTGCGATTGATGCTGTGTTCCTATTCACCTGGCCTTCCAACTTCTCAGCTGCCGCTTCCATCTTGTCGATTTGTGACCATTTTTGATTGGCTGTTGCCATGAATGTTTCGATGAGCAAGCGAATCTTTGCTAGTTCGGCATTCAAACGCCATCCAATTCCGCCAACAAACATCAGCCCTACAACAGTTCCTATCACAATCTGGAAATCCATCGTTATTCTCCCGTATCTATTCCTTTTTGCTCCCAATACATGTCCATATATTCAATTGAATCATCAACTGCTGTCTTCATCTTGTCCTCCATGTCTTCTGCTTTAGCTAGCGCCTCGTTATCTGACATGCTCTCAGCCAACCTACGCATTCGACGTGCTTTCCATATCTCGAGCATCGATTCCATCTCTTTCTTTACGCCTGTTCTGAACCTCTTGTATTGTTTGGGTGTGCTGATTGCTTGGTAACCTAGACCAATGACGTTCCTGAGATGGAAATCGACTGCTGTCTCAATAGGTTTCTCACCCTCATCCATTCCTTTGAAGCGCTCATTTGCATTGAATCCACCGCTGCGAACATAAGTTCTCAATGGCGATGGGACATAAAGATTTGTGATGATGTCATCCCAGACACTGAACGTCTTTCCTTGGTCTTCTGCCTCCAGCGCTTTGTTGTATGTGTCCATCAAGATTGTTCCGCCGGCACCAAATAGATTCAAAGCGGCTGGAACTGGGTCACGTTTCTTTGTTGCGTCTTCCCTCAGCTTGATTGAAAGTGCCACAAACCTGTCGCTGCCCTCTTCACTCTCCATCATCTCTTTGATGGTGTCCTTGCTGATAATCTTTTCAATCCCCTGCGATACCAAATCAAGTGCTGTAAGGGTTGGCTCCAAGAAGTTGGCTGAACTGTAACGCGCAACCGCCAGCTGGGACGGGTTTCCATAGGCTTTGGTGACGACAGCTCTCGGTGCCTTAGGGTTCCAGCTCATCATTCTGGCGATGTCAGGGTCGTATTGGGTCTCATTGTGAATGGCACCAATCAGGCCGGCTCGTCGCATTGCTGTTCCGGTATGTGCTTTGGCCAAACTCATGTTGACAGCACGTGATGTTGATGTTAGTGTGCGTGGTCCACGAAGAACTGAGGTTAGGAGACCAGGCTTTCCGGGAAGGTCCAATGCTTTCCATGCCCAGGTGTAGAATGGCGATGCGGCACCAACAACCGGTTGTTTACGAAGCCATGCAATCCAACCTGGCACGTTTGTGTAATCGAAGTAGTAACTATCAGCAGCTTGCTTGCCATAACGTGCCATCACATCCATCAAACGATTGTCTGGTTTCACATAATCCGGGTCACCAGGTTTTCTATTAGGTGTTCCGGATTTCACAACCTGTGATTGTCCTTTGATTTTGGTTCTTGCTGCCGTCACATCCTCACCCCTGGAGAAGTATTTCATCTCGAACTCACCAGCACCTTCGAGCCTAGTTACCCGAACCTTAACCCTCTCCCCAACACGCATTGTGATTGACTCACCCGGCTTCATCTTTCCTAAAGCTTCCTGCGCAAATGTGAACTCATGATAGGCAACTGGAATCTTGTATACCTCATCACCAACTGCCATGAGTTTGCCACCAACCGCGCCACCGGCTTCACGTGCCTGTTGCATCGCTTCAGTTACTCTGCCACCCGCAAGAGACTCTGTGGTGGCAATGTCTGCCTTAACCACGTTTGTGTTGAAAAGGCCCATTCGTTTGGAAGCCTCGATAAATTGAGTCTCTTGTGGATTGAACTTGCCTGCTAGTTCTTTTCCTTTGCGCCAAAACGCTTTGATTAGATTAGTACCGGGAATCTGCCCAACTGCGATTGATGTTAGAACCTCATTGCCGATGATGTTGTTCATCATAGCCTTTGGATTCATGGGGAGTGCAACAGTCTTTGGAAGAGAACCAAGAAGTTCTGCAACCAAGGCATGCGTTTTGCCCATTTCGCTGGGCTTCAGATAACCCGCCAAATATTCGTTGGCCAAACCTTCAACGCCGGAAACCTTTCCATCACGAATAGCTTTCATCTTTCCAATATGGTCAGCAATGTCGCCTCTTCCTAGTTTCCTTAGTTCGTTTTGCAGTTGTTGCTTGACGATTCCCGGAGCACTTGTTCGAAGGAACTGAGGCATTCGCTCACCAACCTTAATAGCACTTGCCAATTCTTGTGCTGCTTCTTCAATAGTATGTGCAGGACCGCGAGGGTCAGCTGATTTAGAAATGCCGGCAGTCTTGTTTTTTCCCAAGAATCGTACACTCTCAGCATCCATCACTGCACCCTGAACAGAACCACGAAGCTTGTTCCTCAGATGCAACTTGGCCCTGTCAGCCATAAACTTCTGTGCAGATGGTGTTCTTCTTGCTTTACCAACCGCCTCATCTAGAGCGGCCGTAAGCATATCATCTTTACTCAAAATAACTGTACCTTCTGATTTGATTGCCGCTTTCAGTGCTGCACCATCAGAATAACCTAGTTGTTTCGCAACCTCGTCCAGCAAACCAGCATTCTTTTTCTGTAGCAAGAAAACAATATTGGCATCATCAGCGGCCTGAGCTAGGGCACCTTCATAAATGCGACCCATTTGTTCAGGAGTTATACCTCCGCCACGAGTGCTATCGGCCAATAGCTCGAGTTCATGTGACAAATCTTCAGCAACCCTTGCACCAACACGTTGTTCAGCACGTGAAACTCCGGCCATAATTTCATCAGCAGGATATTCAATCACACCAGGACCTTTATCGGACCGCTTCGGGATGATTGCTCGTTTTCCTAGCCTTGAAGATGCAACATCGCCCGGACCTTTCACACCTTGAACTGCAGGTGCTGGAGCTGCAACATCGACACCTTCTCTACCAGGAACTTTATCAGCTGTTCTTGGCCCACCTGATTCTGACAAAACCTCATCAATCTTTCGTGCCCTTTCAACCATCTCATCAAGGATGACATTGGCATGTGCATCACCGGTCTCCATACCACTAATCATTCTGCCATACCAGGTTGGAGACTTGGCAATTGTCTTGACAACCATGTCTTCAATGCGACCCAATGCAGCTGAGAATGCACCGGTTGCTTTTCCTGTGGCCACAACTGCCTTGCCAGCAGGAATCACATTCAATGCTGTGGTAAAAGGTGCAACGTATGATGTGTCCAACGGATGTTTGAGTGCCTCAGCTGCACTGCCTAGTATGCCAGGAACAATGTCACGTCCAGTTTCGAGTCCCATCTGGCCAGTGTCTTTCAGTTGTGCTTCAGTTCTTAGGACAGGAGTGCCCACTGCTGCAACACCAATCAAAGTTGCCAAGCCACCTGCTACAGTTGCGACATCATCAGCGAAGTGGAGTGCACCTTGTGGGATGCTATATCCTTCTTTGAGTTTCTCTTCTCTCTTTTTCTTTGCCGCTGCTTCACCTTTCTCCAGCGCACGTTTTGCCTCACGCGTGAAGACTTCAGGGAAACCTGAGATGAAACCGCCAATGAACTTTGCTGTTTCGACTGGGCCTGTAAGGACACCACCAACCCGAACCGTCTCAGGTTTTTGTGCAGCCTCCATAATCTGGCGTGATTTCAATTCATCAGAAGGTTCTGATGCTCCATGGACTTCCTCTTGCTCTTCAATTGTGCCACGTGTCGGCTCAGTCGGAACAATACCTTCAGGATGAAGCTCTTTTGCAGCACCGCGGGCAACCTTAACCCTCTCAACATCTCTCTTCTGTTGCTCTTTCTTGGCAAACTCTGCACGTTGGGCATCAATCCTTGTCTTGATTTTCTTGGAGGCACCATGATACGGAGCCGGCATGACTGTTGGGTCAGGTCCCATCATCTCAGCAGTTCCCAAACCACTAGGACCTATGTCAGTTGCAATCCCTTGCGCCCGCATCATCTCACCAATGGTTTGGGGTTTGGCAACAGGAACCGGGTCAATACCAAGATTACGATTTGCACCAATCTTCTTTGCTATCTCATAATCAAGGTCAACATCTTCCTTACGAAGACCAAGTTCGAACATGCGTGCCTTGATTTTTTCACCAGACACACCGGCTTTGCGAGCAGCGTTTATTCTTTCTCTAACTGTTGGCATTTGAATTCCTTAGTCTGGTAAAAAGTCTTCAGCTGTCGGCTTGCCCTTGGGCTTGCCCTTCTTCTTCTTCTTTTTTGATGGTCGCTTCTTACCTTTCGTGGTACTACCGCGTCTGAGTGATTTCTTAACAGCCTCAACACCCTTCTTTGTGTCTTCCAAAATTGTAGCATTATTGTCTAGCGTTTCTTGAACAACTTCATCCAGTGATTGTTTCTCTTTAGGAATTGCCCTTAGTCGGTTTTGTGCAGCTGTGTACGAACTATTTGCAGCTTCCCACTTGCGTTTTTCTTTGTTGTAAGCAGCCATTCTCCTTCGAGACGTAACTGTCGGCGGAGTTGGGGCAAGGCCAGGATGTTTGACCTTGGCCAGCTGGCGCTCTTCAGATTTTAGTTCTTGATGTCTGCGCTCAGCGTTGGCTCGCAACTTGTTGTTTGCAGCTGTTGCACCCCTAGCTGCTGCCTTAAGTGCCTTGCCGGCTGCTGAAGGACCTCCGCGTCCCCTTCTCTTACCAGCAATTTTCAGTGCATCCAGCGCACGTTTCCATGCAGCGTTTGCTGTAACACGTGCTTTATATGCTTTGGCAATCAACAGGTCATTTTTTGAACCACGAAGACCGGATTCTGTTAGTGTCTTCTGACCATACAGTTTGGCATTTGCCCTTGCCTTCTCAGCCTGTGCACGATATAGCTCTGCTCGTGCCATGTCCTTCTCGGACTGGGTTGCAATCTTCGGGAAGAGTCGCTGAACAGTTGCCATCTGGGAAGCGGACGGTTGTGTCGGACCACCCATTCCAAACGCCTCAAAGATTGTGGTTGGTCGTCTTCGCTCAGGTCGAAGAACATGGGATGCTGCCTGAAGGATGAGTGCCTGTTGCTGAGGTGATTTTGCCAGTCGCGCGGCCGCATAAATACCTTCAGGTGTGTTCAAATCGAACTGTGATGCAGCCTGCGCAGGTGGTGCACCAAGAACTTGTGCGGGTGCTGCTGCCGGGGCCACCCCAGACGTTGCTGCTTGTTCCGGACCGATTGAGGCCGTAGTAACAGGTACATCAGGAATTTCCGGGTCTCCAGCCAAGACTGGTGTCAGTGCTGGTGCTATCGGTGCCTGAGCATCTTTCATCATTTGTGCTCTTTGATAAACCTCACCAGCGTATCGTTGCTGTTCAAGTGTAGGTCCAGCGGGCTGAACAACCTCACCTTGCGATAGAAGGTCGCCGCCAATACCGGTTCGACGTGCCATTTGCTCACGAACTTCACCAATTTCACGAGGAGCACGCGAACCGGTGTCAACCAATCCTTGTTTTACCAAAAGAGCATTATCAAACTCTTCACCAAGGATTTTGTCGGTCTTGCCAGCAGGTGTGGCCGGTTCCTCACCTACCAGATGCTGATACTGTTGCAATGAATTCATCAAGAATTGTGCTTCTTTGACTGTCTCTGGGTTACCTGCATTTATGTAGCGATTCAGGTATTCAACAGCCTCTTTTCGTGGTCTACGAAGAAGCTCAGCAAACTGTGCAGTCACACCTTTCTTTGTAATGGAATCTTTCAGCTTATCCATTTTCTGCTTGACTTTTGCCTTATCAGCGGCATCTTGTTTCTCGAAGATTGCTGCCTCTTTCTGTGCACGCCTTTCATCAGCGCCCATGACAGGTTGCATATCCAGAGGTGCTGTTGGTGCCCCAGCAGGTGCAGCAGGTGAAGACACAACACCGGGCGCAACTGTTGGCGGGGCAGGAACATCCGGAACACCAGGTGTTGGGCCATCCTGAATTGGCGATGGACCTTGTGGTGCCTGGGAAGCTTGATTAGCTTTCAACCTTGCAGCAGCAGCCTGCTTCATCAGGTCATCATTGTGTTTACCAGCAGCTTCAACACCACCTTTGATAAGACCTGCCACACCAATCAATGCAGGTGAAGAAACAACCTTGTCTGCCATGCTCAGGGCTTTTCCAATTTTGGTCATAACATCTTCACGAGGTGCACTCTTGATTTTTGTTATGTCGTGCTGACCTCTACGGTCAAGATAACCTGATACGTTACTAATAATTCGAGCCATTGTTTTCCCCTTATCCAAACAACGAACCACTATCCAGCGTTTGATTTTTGGCGCCTTGGGCTGCCGTCCGATAGATTGCTGCAACTGCAGGATTTGTTGCTGAGTTTGCCTTAGCATTGAATGCATCTTCCATTTGTCGCCAATCATAATCTGAGGTGTATACAGTTCCCTCATGTTGTGTAACGATTGCCTTGACATCTGCGTGTGCTGCCGCTGTCTCACCTGCACGTGCCTTCTTGGCTGACAATAGTTTGCCCTCTTCTGCCAACGCCTGTGTTTTAGCTGCCGCAGCTTTTTGTTTTGCTGCTGACATTTGTTTCGCAAAGCCAGCCCTGAATTCAGCTTCCTTATCCGCTGCCTGTGCAGCTGTTCCTCGAGCCATTGAAAGACCTTTACCACCCTCGATTAGGCCTCGCTGGGTTGCCAGTGCTGTGGCAGCACCACGTCGTAAACCTTTGACCGCAGCTTCTTCTTGCTTTCCAATCTCTTGGATACCTTCTTGTGCAGCAGTTACTTCACCTTTAAGACCTTCTACAAGCTGCTCTTCAATATCTAGCTCGCCTTGAAAAATGCTTTCATCAAAGTCCACTGGAACTCTGTATACAACGCCATTCATTGTGACTTGTTTTCCTGTTCCAGCGGTATACTTCCCAGAGATGCCTTCGGTGTCATCGGTGTCAACTGTGTTTCCTACGTTATCTGCCATTTTGTTTTACCTCTTCCTACTGATACTGGACTATATATGCGTCGTGGACGTCGACATCTTTCCGTAGATGTAAACCCAATTTCCACCCATCCCTACAAAACACGTGTTATTTGTGTGGGCACCAGCACCAACGTTCAAACCGCCAGCATCTGATATTATCCACCTTACTTCCATCACAAGCTCGCCGCCCTCTGTATTTGGTTCTCTGGTTCCGCCGGCAACAGTGCCAACAGGTTGTCTCTCATAGGTTCCAAGACCTGACTTGCCAACGTAATATGGGAAGCCTTGATTGTAGTAACCACGAGTGTTCTCTCCGGAAACAACATTCTCCACCAAAGGAATCTCAAAGATTTCAAAGTCGTAATTATTGTTTGTCCAAGTTCCGCCGCCCCAACCCGGAGCAAACTTTCCGCTCTTGACCCTGTCAACGAGATAGTCTGTCTTGTCGCCTGGTGTCATTGTGGCATAAGCAACCTGTTCGTATTCCTTGGCATCAGCTCGAAGTCCTGTACTGATTCCTACACCAATAGCTGAGGTGAAACTAGCGTTTGATGGAACATGTCCAGCTCCCCACGTGCCTCCATCCCTGCCATCGCCATCAAAGTTAGGATAACTTGAACCATCTGTGTGGGCATGAGAATAGTAACTATGAACAGCAATCACTCGGTGAATTGTGAAAGGCTGAGAAATTGGAATGATTCTCCTGTCCTGAATGTTGCCGGACCATGGGTCAAGAGTGCCTGAGGTTTGTTGCGGACCATAAGGGAGACCAATCTCATTGATGTCAGATGCTCGAATATCATTCCATCCGCCAAACATTGGAACAGCAAGAACGAAATATCCTGTATCAGCTTCAATGGGTTCCTCAGCCGGCTGGACACCTCGAATATCGCGGCCAGCAGCCAGACCTTTACTCGCATTCACATCAAGGATTTCTGCATTTCTTTGTAGGCGACCATTGGCTGCAGTACCTGCTCGAGCTGTGATGTTGGAACCCGATGTTACAGAATCAAAGGTGATTGACTGTCCGGATTTTGTACCTGACATTGAAGTGGGAATGTTTTGGATTCCATAAGAACCTGAGACATACACATCCCTTTCTTGGATTGCGCCCTCAAAGTTAAGCTTCATTGTTAGAGATGATATTGCAGCGCGCTCTGTTGCATCAACATCGTTTACCCATCCTTCCCATAGGTTTGGGAAGTTGATATTTAGTGTGTACGTCTTCAGTGGGTCAATTGCCTCATTAATATCTGTAATAAAAACGGGATTGAATTGCTGGGCCATACCATTGAAAAAGGCCATACCAGGAATACTTCCGCTATAAATCGATTCCTTGGGAACGTTATAGACAACATCTGCTGAGTCGCCATAAACATAGCTCTGGTCTTTGGAACGAATTTCGATATCCATGTCATAGGTGAATGCCCGTTCGGACTCAAACTCTGAATCATCTGGCGTTGCAGTTCCATCCCAGGTATCGAATGCCGCATTTGGACCCATTCCCAAATCCAACGAAACAGACATTGACTTCAAAACAGACATTGGTGTGTCAGAACCAACAACCGTTTTTGTCCAGTGGTCTTGCAAAGGCGGTAGAACGAACGGAATAACCAGTTGCGACCGGTCAAAATCTGGGTCTTGCTCAGAGAATGCATAGGCAGGAAGCCTGGGAATATTGAATGTCATGCTAAAGTTAGCATTGTTTCGTTCCAGGTTTTCAGCCTGAACTGTTCCACTTACCAACATCTGCTCGATTTCAAGCATAGGTGTATTCCAGTGCTGCTTGGAAAGTTTCGTACCGCGTGTTAGATTGACCTTCGAAATTTTAGTCATAATTAAGTTTTCCTTTCGAGCCACGTCAATGTGAGATTATAACCCTGCTGGCGCCAAGGCGCGTATGGTTGAGTCATCCACCTGACATCTCCAACATCTACTGTTGATGATGTATCCCAATCCGGTATGAAAATGTTTACTCTGACGCGTGACTTCGCAGCAATAGGAACATTGATATCACGTGCTGTTATGCAAACACCGTAAGCCTGATTTCCCATGCTAGGCAGCATATCAGATGACCATGATGCATCATACATCGCCAGCTGACCATCAAGATAGAATTCTGACTTATGCAATTCAACATTGCTTGTATCAACCTGAGAAGCATTCATGGGTGAATCAACCTCAAGCTGCAATACAACATCTTCCACAAAAGAACCACTAGTAATTGTGTCGACCGGTCCGGTTGTTGACCATGTCCAGTCTTTGTTGTATGGCGCATCTGTTCCGGAAATATAATTAGAATCGACCTGCAAGAACAGGTCCATATCAGTCACAACCAAAGGTCTGTCAGCCCAGAACGATGACTGCCAAATGAAACCATTTCGACAATACTTTCCGCCAGAACCTGCCTGAACATTTATGGCAGCTGATTTAGAGTTGACACCTTTCATTCGAATGCCATCAGTTGGGTTTGCCACATTGTTGTTGACGGCTTGCATGAACGGCGGCTCACGAAAAACAGTATCATTGTCTGCGCCCACCAACCAATCGAATCGACGCTCAGTGTAACCAAAAACAGCTTGCTGTTGAATCCAGCTAGATTTGTCTGTGCCGGGTGGGATGAAATTGAAATGATTAACAGCATCATCAACAAACCTGGAAATTCCAGAAGTGTCTATCAACACGCCATCTTCGAATTGCTGTTTTGAAATCTTGCGAGTGCTCATGTTTCTCCTACACCGAAAAAATGTCTGTTGCGTTGACGTGAAGTGTTGATGATGTTTTTATGCATCCAACAATACCCACATTTGCAGCAGGTCCGGCATTGTTTACGTATCCATCGTCTTCAAAAACGCAGCCAGCAAAAACAGCTTTTCCTCCATCAGCAACTGTAACAACATCCTGAATCCGACATCCGTTAAAGGCCACAATTGCATTATCCTGAAGTGTGATGCCCTTTGTGAAATCCACATTTGAAACCACATGATTACCACTGGAAAAGTCTGTCTTGGCCGTTATCTCTGAACCGCCGGTTGAGTTGATTCTAATATCATCACCGGAAAAAGCTCCCAAAGGAAACTTCTGTGCTGCCAAAAAGTGAAGTGTATCCGTTTTCTTAACAACGCTTTTGTTTGTCGTCAAGCCCAGAGCATCCAGGGTTCGAAATGCCTCTTGTCGGACTTCTTGCTGATACTGCTCCTTAGGATTGGTCTGCTTAACAACAGGCAGTTCTCGGACATGTTTAGTCATTTATCGACCTCGCCTTCGTAGCCCGGGCATAATTCGAGTAAAGAGTTTTGCCATTCCAACTCTTAGCTTTTCAGCAGGAGAAAGAATATGGCCGAACATTTGAACAATGATTCTGTCACCCTTGACACCTACAGAGGTTTTGATATTGTCGTACTCAGGGTCACCAATCAATAGGTTTCCTTCAGTGCTGACATCATGGTCACCCCACTTTGGTTTTGTTGTGCTAAGCTTTCCCCCAATTGTTGAGAACTTTGCAGCAAACTGAACTGCTGATGTTCCCATCCTGTTTCGAACAGCATCTTTAGCCACACGAATCAAGGCAGCTGGGTCAGATGTGAAATCCAACAGCTGAGCAGCATAGTGCTTATAGTTTGTGGAAGTCAAAACATTGAAGACTCGAATCGGCCATTCTCCTGGAAGGTCACCTTGTCCAGGATTATCAGACTGAAGTGTTGCATTTGAAGATGATTCGACATCAATATTAATGCCTCTTGCCTTCATCATGAATCCGGTGTCATCACTGGAGATTTCTTTGGCTGTGTACATCCAATCAACTGATTGTGCTGTATTTGTATTTTGCACAATTTCCAGGCCGCGTGCTTGGTCATTCCAAACTCTCAGCGGTGCTTGTGCTATGTGACTCCCGGACATCGTGCAAAGGATATTTTCAAATGCTGGTGCATAAGAATCATTATTTGCAGATGCTTTTTTGTAGAAAGCCATCATTAGAATTGGGTTTCTATATCGTGGAATCAAACCAAACTTCGGGGTTATTACATGAGACCCGCTAGCGGCATTCAAATCGATTCGAATTGTATCACCGGTGGCTGAAGGTGTTGCGCCACCTGAGTCATAAACCCTAACACCCTTACTAAGTGTTTCATTTGCAGAACCTACAAAGTATGCGCCTTTTGCACCCAACCTCTCAGGTGGCAAATCAAAAACTGGCTCATAGGATTCAGTAGCGTTTGCGTTGATATATGGTGCCCAGGATGTGTTATCAAACTTGAATTCCATGGAGATTTTTTCAATATTTTTCAGCGTTTCCGGATAAACCCCAATCTGAGACCGAACCGGAACCAGCTCAATAGGAATCCAAATCGGACCAAGTTCTGACGACGAATCAACAGAAGCTCCTGCCCATGTGAAATTATATCCGTCAGGAATCTTGATAGGTTTGTTGATAAAGTAGAAGCCTCTATCACGAAGGTTTGACGTGATATCCTGGCTTATTCCATTGTCAAACCATTCACCGTTGATTGTTCGTCTATCTTCAATATATGATGAAATTGATGCATCGATACCACCGCCGCGGCCCAATTCTAAAATTGAGAATGACCCCTCAGCAGTATTGAAATCTGTTGCATTTTCATCATATATCGTTTCATCTGTTATTGCTGTGGTTGTAACATCTGTCACCATGAAAACACTGTTTGTATCACCAAGAACCCATGGTTGTGGCATATTTTGAACCGCTGCTACGTCCGGAATACTAAAACTTCCGGAATCAATCATCGACACAATCGATTCATAATTCCAAACATGGAAACCACCATCTTCAATCACAAACGAAATATTCAAGAATGGAATGTTGATGAAGATTTGCTCGTCAGTTGGTTGATATGATAGGTTGACACCAACCTGAGATGTTCTATTCCACTCATAGAATGTATGTGGCTGCGGGTCAGTTCCTTGTGATGCACCGTTGTAAGTGTAATAGTTCATCAAACCATTGCTGATTCCTCGTTGGAAGAATAGCTCGAGATTATCTGAGATTCGCTGAACTGTGGTGTTTCCGTAGTTTCGATAGATGCCGTTCTTATCCACCCAAATAATTGCGCCATTTACGTTGACCCATGAGTTTGGATTTAGGATACCCACATCATCTGAGATTGTTACAGTTCGACCACCTGAGATTAGGTCACCTTGTGCTGGGTTGTAGTAATGGGTTTTTCCATCCTCAGTCCAAACAAGCAAGTTACCAAGTGTTGCGGCCACGGCCACAATGTTAGACTTGAAACCTTGAATATTGCCATCCATAATTGCGTTGAAATCCTCAGGGTCTGAGAAATACAAAACATTTCCAACAGCATAGACCATTCGTCTGCCTAGCGCGCAAGCGGCCTGTGGCAATCCAAACTCATCATTGGTTGTGTAGGTTATTCCATCATCTGTAAAGATTCCATCTCGAACAACCAGTGGTTGGATACATGAAACTTCACCGTATGGGTCTTTGAAATCCTGGGTGTAGATTCCATTTACTGCCATTCTTCGTTGTCGCCAACTCTTCTCAGAATATCGGGGGTCAATTGGTGTATAGAACCAAGCACCAGCCCGGGCATTTCCGAAGAACACATAAACTCGTCCAGCATTATCCTTTTGCTCAGTGAACCAGAAAAACTCTTTTTCATCAGTATTGAATTCACTTCCAGTGCTTGCCTCATTTTGACCTGCGTTAATCCATACCTGATAATCCCTCTCATACTTTGTGCCACGAGACGTTTCATAGTTGGCATGACGGTCAGAAATTTCTGAACTTACTTGGCTGGTATGTCGAACAAAAGGAATCTCAAACCTTTCGTCTGTAGTAAGGTCATAGACAAATGCAGTGTATAGAACACGATACTGTCCTAGTCGTGTCCACTCTGAGGCTGCACTTTCCTCACTTCGAAGAAAATCAGATGTATATGCTAGCGTGCGAAAAATGGAGATAATCTGTTTGTGTCCAAATCCTGTATCACGCAACAAATAGGAACCCAGATGCCGCTGTAGACCTACAGGTTGTCCGTCGACCTGTTCCTTTCCGGTCGTCAAACAGGTGTCCAACGTAGCTCGGGTTCCGAATCCAGGTCGAACCTCCCAGCTATCCTTGTTTCTTTGGAGATTTTGAATCCAACTTACGCCTTTGTCATCTTTATTGGGTGTCATACCCTTCTTGAGTAACTCGAGCATTTTGGAGTTTTTGTTGAAGACAGCCATTTATTCTCCTTTACCCATTAACTAGCCACATATCTTCATCACCCACATAACGATTTGCATTTCGCAAGCGGCCCCTCTCTGTGAAGTCCTGAAGATGCCCTAATCGAACTTTGATTTGTCGCATAGTTGAAGAGTTGTTAGCATCATCAATCATGAAGTATGATTTTGCTGCAAACAAAGCAATCAAGTCATGGAAAGCAATCAGCTCTGAGATGTACTCATTATCACCGGAGTCAGTTTTTGTCCAATCAACATTTGATAGAGGAATGAATTCTACACGAATTGTAGCAGTAACATTTCCACTAAACTTCAGGTCTGTATTCTGAAGCATATATTTGGCCGGGCATCCACCACCCGGTGAGACAAGTGCTTCATAAGAGTACACCGGATTGAAAACATGAGACACATTGCCTGAATCGTCTAGCTGAACAATTCGAATGATTTGTGAAACCTGACGTTGTAGGGGTGGCACAGCCAGTGAACCCATGATAGGGTCAACATTTGCCAAACTGTACTGATTGACATTTGACAGTGTGTAATTCTGAGAGACCAAATAGAAGTTTGGGTCGATGTCAGAAACATGCTGAATAAACTCATTCTCTCCAATTTCCAAAAACTGTTGCATATCTGCATCAGACATAAAAGTTGTATCACTCTCATCAGTTATTTTGCGGAAATATCCCGCAACATCTTCTACGTACTTAAGTGCCATTTTTACCTCGCTGCGCCTCGTTGTTTGATGGCTTCATTTACGCTAGTGTCAGCCTGTCGACTCTCAGCCATTTCCATTTTGTTCAACAATCCTTGTTCGCCCATTTGGTCAACTGCTCCAGCCGCCGTTTGAACTGCAGCAACCGGTGATTGCTGTTGAACAGACTGCAACTTAGCTTGGTCCAAACTCTTGGCTGAAGACCTTGGGAAGACCTTCATATTCTTTCGTGCAGCTTCTGCAACCTCATCACCTTCAGGTCCGGGTGGTGCAGATACGGCAATCAAGATGTCACGAACATAATCCTGCCTCTCTTCATCCAAGTCATAGAAATCACGTGTCTTAGAGAATTCATTGAATACCTCGGCAAACGATTTCAGATTATCAGTTGAGAAGACCTCGATGGCTGCACCGGCTCGAACGGCATCCAGCATATCTCGAGCATGTGCCCTGCCTTCCAGCTGCTCAATGATGAAAGCATTTCCTGTTCTGTAAGTTAACTCCTTGAGTGCCTCTTCCTTTTCAAGAAGTCCGGCCTCAAACATTGCCATGATTCGTGTCTCTCTATCCTGTGCCTTATCATGGAAAAGTGAACCAGCCTCGATGTGAATCTCTGGGTCATTGACGATGTTTGTATCATGAACCTCATGAAAAATTACCCTTCCAAGGTTGTCAAGCATGCGATACATCTTCGGCTTTTTATAGTATTCCTTCATGAGTGAAAGAACAGCCTTTGCCATGGCTCCACAACCCCTCTCAATGCTATCCTGTGTTGTCTGGAGAGCACTAACATCATTCGCCGATAGTTTTTCAATGGCCTTACCAGAGATGACACCCACGGCCCTCTTGCCTAAAGTGGTGCTGTGGATTCCGGCAACATCCATGATTTCAGACTGAAGCTGTCGAATGTTGTCGATGACATAACTCGGGATTGGAGCTGCTGAAATCTGCTCTGGCTTTCCACCTGCAGGATTGAAGAAGATTTTCTCTCCTGAGCGTTTGGTAATTGCGTTTGGTGCAACGCCTGAGCTCTTGGGAATCAGCCACTTGGGGTTTGCCATCAGCTCAACATTCTGAAGAATCTGTCCACGTGCCCTATTGTAATAGCTCTGAATTTCAATCAAAGGGGTTATCATTGATAGGCCCCAAAGACGATTGGGAATATCAGTGAACTTCAAGTGCTGGAATGGCCAAACCTTGTTCGGCATCTCACCTTCAAAAATGAATTCATCCTTCAGCAAGAAACCATACTTGCCATTCTTCAGATAAACCTCAAACACCTCCACTTTTCCTGGAGGAATGTAATCAACTGAATTGGAGTATGTGTTATTCTGCTGTGTGAAGGGTGAACCTTTGCCCTCGGTGTCAGCCTCAATTATCTCCTTGTGTTCCGGATATGCCTCAGATAGTTCGTCCTTATCGTAGAATTGACGAATTGCAACCCAACGAGCGTCTTCAACATTTCCTAGGCCTGATTCATAGAAAATATCAAATGGGCTAATTGGTTTGGTGCATACCTTATCAGCATCTGGGTCGTAATAGCTTAACAGCCCTGCATTTCCAAAAAGAAGCAGGTACTCAATGCACTTATTTATGACACATGCGATATCCTCAGATTTCCAGTAGTATCTTAGTGCTGCCTCTGATGCCTGGGCCTTGGTAATATCTTCTTTCGAAGGTGATGCCGGAAGTACAACAACACCAGGATAAGACGCAGCAAGACGTGACAGTACAGTTCGATAAAGCGGGAGCAGCTGGTTGATAACAGGGACATTTGTCACCTCCTTTCTATTCACATATGATTGTAGGTTTCTATCATACGAGATGTTTTGCTGTCCCTGAATGAAACGTTGATTCAGGTCCCAAACTTTCTCTTCTGTGTTCTTAGCGGTTTTAGAGTCAGCCACCTTGGAGATGACATCTTTAAGTTCGAACATGTTTTCCTCTTAGATTCTTTCGTTCAGGATGTCAGATTCACCCTCATAGACGCCGTCTTTGCTTCCAAGGGCACCCTGATATTTTGCGAGGCTTCCAATTATCTTCGCAATCGGGTCTTCTTTTTCGCCGCCCTGCTCTTTGAATTTCTTTTTGGCACCTTTTGATTTCAGCTGAGTTTCAGCAGCGAGACCACCAACCGAGCCGCCAGCCGCGCTTCCAATCTTGGCACCAAGTTGGGGTTGTCCGTAGATGGCGCCGATGAGTGTACCTAGTGCTGTTCCGCCCTTGGCAAATCCACCTTTCAGTTTCATTGCTTTTCCAGCTTCTGCGGCCGCTTGATTTTCTTCTGACTCTTTCAGCATTCGTTCTGCAATTCCTTTGCGAATTTCCAACATGTCTGATATATTGCTTTTTGCCATTTGACACTCCGGTGGTTATCAATATCATACTGGTGCTTAAAGTAGGACGGGGCCTGGGAAAACCCAGACCCCGAACATATTGAACTAACTAACCAATATCTTAGAATTCGATGCCAGTCAGAACGCCGTTGGCGTTTGGTCGGCTGCAAGCGACATTGTAGTACATGCGATAAAAGCCTTCGAACTTGTCCTGGCCCGGCATGCGGGACAGGATTGCTCCGTCCAAGTCTGCGAATCCGGGGCTCTCGAGCTCAACCAGCTTCCAGCTCTTCGTAGTGAGGAAGAAGAAAGTGCCCTTGAAGCAGTCCTTCGAGGTCTTCATTGGGATGTCTCCGTATGAAAGACCCGTGAATCCGCCATCACCCTTGGTTGCCTTGTCCGTGGTAACGTACAAGTTACCAGCCGAGGAACCGACCAGAAGGGCGGTGTATTCCTGCCGCATTGCAGGGGCCATTAGGATGACGTCCGGCGCTCCACCACTTTTCTCAAGAATCAGGTCCAGAATCAACTGAATCCTATCCAGAGTCAAAGGTTCGTAGTCATCACCAGCCGCGGTTCCCACCTTTCGGTGTGTGGACTGAAGCTCACCGTTGCCGGAAGCATCAGTTCGAGAAACACCAAAGTGTGTCGGTGCAGCCAGGTTGGTTGTGATGCCGGCCGGCTCGTTGTTCCATGCACCAGCAACGCCGTTGACGATGATTGAAGCCGTTGGGGCAACAACTGCGAACACGAGGTCAGCAGGCATCGCAGCGGGGGCTGTAAGGTCCTGAGCTTGGTCGAATGTCATCACGGTCTCAGTGACTGTGTTAACACGCTGTGCAGAAGCAACCGTTGCGTAGGTATCCATTCGAACGATATCGACGGTTGAAAGCGCCTGGTTCAGGGTCAGACCTGTGGAACGACCTGAGTAAGGCTGTGCAGCGTTATTGACCTGGTCAAACAAGTAACCAAGAACCGCTCCACCATAAACGGCTCGCTGGTTGGCGACGGTTTTCACGTCCTCACCCAGTTTGCTCATCTCTGCATCAACGTAGCTGATGAAGGCATTGGGACCGGTTTTTGCCGAAGCAATCGCGGGACCAGTGATGGCGAATCGGCCATAAAGGAACTTAGCATCAACTTCAAGTCGCTTAAATTCTTGCGTTCCAGCAGTGGGCAGTTGTCCGTCGTCAGGCGAGAAGCCAACGCCGGTGTTACGTGCAACGTGAACTGGAATTACGACTCGGCGGCCGCTCCAATCTACAGAAGCTTTATCGAACATGTCATATACCAGGACTTCCTGGTTTAGTTGCTCAGCCAGCGGCCCGAGGTAAAATTCCTTCAGGATAGCGGTGAGGGTTGAAATAGTAGCCATTTGTTTGTTCTCCTATCGAACGTTATTTGAGGTTGTTCTCTCTTTTCCAGAATGCGAGTGCAGCATCTCTTGCTTCACTCATTGTGCGTGGCTTTGATAGAGTTGATGGACCTGATGCTCCTGTTGCTGAGGGTCGGCGTGGTGCTGCATTTGTTGTGACATCTTTATGATTGGCCACATGGCGAGCGATTGCTTTTTCCTCAACTTCTCCTACCCAGTTGCTGTACATTTTTGCGACCTGTACCATATTGGCGTCTGGGTCGTTGACAACAGCTTGGAGAAGAACAGACTCGGGAACGCTAGGGAATTGAGTTGTAACACTCTGTAGTTCGGCCTCAAGGTCGTGTACAGCTTGTTTCTCTTCGAAGGTCCTCAGTCTCGATTCCAGGGATGAATAACGGTCATCGGCCGGGGCGTCCTGTTCATCAAAGTCTGAGAAGATATCATCGAACTCATCTCTAACCCGTTCCTCCTTAGGAGTTGCGGTCTGGTTTTCCATCTGGGCACGTAGTTCACTTAGCTGTTGTTCAAGTTTGCTGTTCTTCGATTGAAGTTCATTCTTCGTGTCGATAACACCCTTGAACCTTTTGTAAGGTACTGCGTGTCCTGAATCAGTTTCTCCCTCATGGGTGGACGAGTCCTGGGATTCTTTCTTTTCGTCCTTTTCTTCGGTCTTGGCTTCCGATTCCACGCGGGTTTCGGTCTCGACCACTGCTTCTTTTTCAACTGAAGCTTCTTCCGCTTCAGATTCCAGCCTTACACTTAGTTCGGCCATAGCTTCTGAATTCAACAGAGCCATATTGTCACCTCTTAACGTCCGTAGACGAAACAAACGCCCTTTAAGGCAGGCGGCGCCTATTTTAGATACTGGAATAGATTTCCAGATTAATGCTCAACAGTTGTGAAAAGTTCCTCTTCGTTTGTGTAGCAGAAGTATCCTTCTTCTTGTAGCTCAGACACAGATTTTCCTGTTTTTCGTTCAAGGCTTAGAACTTCCGGAAGGTTTGCCGGTGGTTCTCTTCGCCTCATTACGACGTCAATCATTGCTTGGTCGATTCCCTGAAGCGCTAGTGCCACTGCAATAATCAAATCGTCATGTGCACCGTTGGCATGGTCCGGGCGTCCTTTTTCGTTGTAGATAAATGTGTTGATTTGAAATTGGAGTCTTTCATCGTCAGGAACTAACGCATGGCCATTGATTGCACCCTGAATTCCTGACAACAGAATTGGTCGTGTTCTTGAATTGGTGTTGAAACCTATCTTAGATGTCCATGCCTTGTTGATGTCATCATACTTTTCGTTTGTGTATAGTTTTCCCCATTCTTGATGCCTGAGGTACTCTATTACGCTTAGACCATAGCTATTTGACTCCACAACTACTGTACAGTTATATTTCTTGCATTCAGAATGAACCAGCCTTGCAAAGTTTAGTGGGCTTTCACGATTAACGAATGTCGAAACTATCTTTCTTCGTGTTCCAGTGACATCCAAAACTGCGAATGCAGAAAAGTCTCCTGTTGTGGAACCTGCGGCAGTATCAACCCCCATCACATATGCTTGATTCTTTCCCGGTGCTTCATATTCTATGTAGCCTGTATCAAACTGGGCGTGTGGATAAACCTCATCAAAGAACCTATCACCTGAGGAGATGAAACAGGTCAACTCATCTACGGCATATTCCTGACAGAAAATTGCCCACGAGTTGGTGCATCTAATTGCCAAGGTCTGCGCAGCCCACCAAAGTTGACCTTGTGTTAATCCCCACTCTTTTCCGTATTCAATAAGTTGTTCTGTGGGTTTGATATCAATTTCATCCAAAGAATAATCGGGCTCCAGCAACCAGCTGATGAATGTCTTGTCAAATCCGTTGTTTTGGTCGACCCACATGCTATGGAAACCGTTAAGACCTTGTGCTGTTGTCTCAATTATGATGCTTGAGTTACCAGTTGCGGTTTGGAAAAGTCCAGCAACGGTCATTGCAATATCTTTCCAGAATGCAACCTCAGAGCAGTGAATATTATTGTAAGTTGCACCGCGGAAGTTCTGGCCGGATGCTGAGGAGATTCGAACTGTTCCACCATGAAAGAAAACGATTTCATTTGCAGACGACGTCCTGGTTCTGAACTGAAGGAACTTCGGTAAGTGGTCGTAGAAGGTTTTGTAGATTCGATAAATGTTGCGGACGGCTTCATGTGTGTGAGCAACAATCAAGCTTCTCTCATTCGGTGTGAACAATGACTTCCAGAAGAAAATAGCAGCAATCAATGTTGATGAACCAAGCTGGCGTGCCTTGAGCACCATCTGCCATGGATTCATCTCAATCTTTCTGAGTAATTCGATTTGTGCCGGCTTCAATCGAAAATCGATTAGGTTGCCGTCCCTATCAATAATCTTCAGGTGGTTTTCACAAAAATATACGAAGTCACTAGAACATCTTTGAATCTCATCAGAGAACAAGGCCATCTTATCAGCGGCGGTTATCATGTCAATCCTTTAACGTCGCGAGACGAGTCTGCGCCCGTTTAGGTCGGCGGCACCATTCTCTATACTTGTGAATCAACCGTCCTCTTCCTTTTCTTTCTTCTTGCCGATGGTTTTCATCCTCTCTTCATCGGACGTTTCTTCATCATCCTCATCCATTTCGCACTTTTCAGCACCTTTCATGATGATGGAGAGATTGATTGCCCTGATGTCATCAAAATCCAAGTCTTCCAATTTTTCAAGCATTTTCTGTGCAGCTGAGCGCGTCGCTTCACTGTTCTTCATTATACACCCATAGAATTAGAAGAAACATGCAACCGTGAAGGCTGCTGCTGCTTCATACAGAAACATGTTATCTGGTTCACTCTGCCATGAGACTTCTAAAATCCCAAGAGCTGGAATTGGGACTCCGTCGCCTGTTGCTGCAGCTGTAATCTCTCTACCTCGAATGTAGATGGTTGCCCCTGTGTCATTGCATAACCATAGTGTTCGAGGGAACTTGGTGATAGTTCCGGCGTCACCTTCTATTTGGTCTACAACCGCCTCTTTAAAGGATTCCGCTGTTCCAGCTTCTGCATTTGCAGGAAGTGAAATGAAAACTGTGTCGCTTGTTACTGTTGGCAGCGAACCATACCATCTACTGTTTAATCCCATTATTTTCTCCCGTCGTTGATGCCCATAAGGGTTTCAGGGTTGTTGGCTTGGTGGGCATAGCCCGCTTATTAGCTATGCCCACCAAACTAAATGTCTTCTAACTTACTCAGGCTGGACAGCTACCAGATTGATGAAGACCGATGCGCTACCGTTGCCGCTGCCACCGATGCACTTGCTTCGAAGTGACAGATACTGACCGCCGCTCACCCGCAGCTGGTCGCTGGCACCCGAGAGATATAGTTCCGCAGCAACTGTGCCCGAGAGGAAAGGTAGAATCTCTCCGTCTTGAATAGCACCGGTGCAGATAAGAACTGCCTCTGTGTAAGTATCATCCGAACCACTGACGCCGATATCGATTCGGGTATCAGTTGAGGCGCCTTCTGTTTCTTTAATACCCCAAGCTGAGGTAATCTTCCAGTTACCTCCCGGGATAAGTATTGAGTTTGTTTCACCTGCCGCACTTCCGGAAGGAGCGCTCAGCTCAACTGAGACAACATCCGTCCATACGGGCTGCTTATTTACGATTGTGTTTGCCATTTTGTAGTTTCTCCTTGTCTTTTGACTACATCTACTTTTACGTCAAAACAGAAACCACTCGGCCCTGTCTTTTAGATACTGGTTACTTTTTCCCACCAGCCAAGATTTTGAGCACTGCTGCATCACCAAATTCGCCCTCTTCATCTGACTTCTTCTTGAGTGTGATATCAGCCAACAACCTGAGAGCTTCAATCTTTGCCCTGTGGTGTTGTGCTGTGTCACCATCAATATCATACAGAATCTGTAGACAGACAGACTGAATGTCTTTTTCATCCAGTTCGACTTCTGGTAGCTTCCTGATGAGCTTCTGAACTTCTTTAATCGACATACGACACCTCTATTAAATACTGGACTTAAACAAAAACCCCCAGGAGATGAAAGCCCGGGGGTTCCTGCAAGATACGGTCAACCAAGAGAATAGGAGGGGTTGACCAAGATATAAGTATAGGCTACATCTCAGATTTGTTTACTTTTTAGATGAACGCCACTGAGAAGCGATATCAGCTAGACCCTGAATGGAGATGTAAGCTAAAGATATAGCCACCCAGTGTTCTGAACTGAGGGAAGCTGTAGCTAGAAAAGCTGAGGCAGCTATCCAGACAAGTAACTTTCTACTGAGGAGACGATTAAGATGTTTGTCGAGTAAGTGACGCATGTTTAGATACTGGAGGCGCCTTTTTTTAGTTAAAGCACAACTATTACCCCCTGGCAGAAGGGGGCTTTCTTATCAATCATATCTACAAGTCACACCTAATTGGTGGATAAGTTCTTCAGTTCCTCGGAGGATGAGACCACATGGGTTCTGCCATTGAAGGAACTTTCGCATGTTGCGCAATATACACGGCTCTTTGCAACCGCTGTTGACCGCAGCAACTCTCTAATGTGCACAGGACGGTTTCATTTTCCCCTGGCTTGACCGAAGTCACCAGTGCCCAAAGATGCGATGTCATGCATCGTCTTACACTCAATACACCTCGCCACCTGTTGTGAGTCATCAGCAGCGATAGAAAAGTTAGAGAGTCAGAAGACTTGTAGAATGTCAAAGATAGAATTAGCATTTAAATGGATTTGGGTTTGCAATCGTTAATAGTTAGTATGTTTATCATAGGAATAAGTATGGTGTTTAACACAAAAGCTTCAATCTTTTTTCACTTTTTATAAAAAAAGGCGAGATTTCAGTTTTGACAGGATACTTAGTCAAATGGCACACGCATCAAAACTTCTTTTTAAGGCATCTCTTGCCGAGATAGGCGACAAAATGGGCCTATCAGTGAGTGGTGTTAGCATTGTCATCAACAACGCCTACATAAGGATGTTGCCTAAAATAATACCTGAGGTGTTTCATGGAATGGACAGGGCAAAAAAGGTGAAGTTTGTACAGAAGCACAGGATAGCCATTGACGAGTATTTTTCGTATTTTTTCGCAGAAATGAAAAAAGATTGAAGCTTTCCGAAAGAAGCAGATACTTATAACTATGGAGGGGAGAAAAATGACAAACGAAAAAGAAAAACAAAGAATCCTAGATAGACTGAGATACATAAAGGAGATGGTTGGCATTCTTCGCAATGACATCGAAATCATCAAAGAGAAACTATCCAAGCTAGAGAAAAAGCGATGAAGTTTGACATCAATCTCCTGACGCAAGAAGAAAGACGGGAACTAAACCACCTCAGCCATAAAGTGCTGGAATCACTGTTCCTGGAATATACTGACCCCAAACTGTTTGAGGCAGTGTGCGACTTATATAATGATTTCAGGGATGGATTAGTAGAGAAATACACACATGGAGAAGAAGAATGAGTAATAGAAATAGAGAGAAAAACTACGCTGACTTGAAGCTTTTGATGGATGTCTTTGCATGCCCAGATATCGGCATCAAACTACTAAACACAGTCTATGCATTCCGGAATGCCTTTGCAGCTAGAGGTTACCTGGTCGCTAGGGAGAGAAAAATCCTTATAAAGATGGCATCCAAACACAAATCACTGGCTGATGTGTGGTCGCCAGAAGTGGCTGAGAAGCCCAAGAAGAAGGTAGCCATGGTAACCCCTAGGCAAAGCAAAAAGGGAGCACACAGATGAAACAGGTAAAAACAGAGAAGGTTGTGGCATCAAAATCTACGGCAACTTGCCCGGTCTGTGATGAAACAGTGGAACAGGCCGTCTTTTTCGACCACATGGAAGAAAAACACCCAGAACTTCATCACAATGGACCAAAGCTCTACACCGATGAGGAAGGCAAAGGTGTTCTGACGTATGAAAGCACACCACCCAAATACGTCGTGGAAGCTGTTTTTGTTGATGCGCTTAAAGAAATGGCAGCAACGCTTGAGGTGACAGCACACTCCGAAGCAAAAAAGCTTGGGCAGGTCCCGTCATTTGTTGCGGCCATGGCCATTTGGTTTGCTGAGCTTTCACAGTTAAATGACATCATGAAAGACACACAAATGGTAACACTGACGACCAAGCACAAACTGATTGCTGAGGTGTTACCACTTTGGCTCTTCAGGATTGAGGTTCTGCGAGCCAATGTTGAATTGGATATGACAGAAGACAATCAAACTGTTGTTGGTGCAGCCCGCGAAATGGTCAGCATTATTCAAATGTTCCATCACTTGCTTGATGAAGAACTCGACAAGAAGACAAAAAGGGCGATTGTCAAAGAGTATAAGGCCGGTGTTGAACATATTTCAGAGGAAGCGTAATGGAACGTGCAACCTGGTATGACCACAAGTTATGTGAAGAACATGGGCTCAAGTATCTTTACATCAGAGAGTTTGAACACCCTTCACAGTGCGGGACTTGTGCGCATCCCAAGTGCACATCAAAACAGATTTCTGCCCTGAGGTGGCATCCCAATTGCGGAACACTCCTCAGGTTTGCCGACAGGCTTTGTGGCAGGGACGTATTGGTTGAAGAGACACAAATGACAATAATGAAGCAAATTCAACAGGGTCGACCAACGATTCTCCATGCAACAATGATGAGATGGATTGCTTTGGCATGTCTGAAACGTGACAAAAAGTTTGATGAGAAAGAGGCAAAGAGGCACCGACTGAAAGATGCAATTGAAGAGTATCTACATGAGGAAAGTGGAAACTTTATGACAGCCATGGCACAGGGGACCGGTGGTGCAATTGGTTTTAACTCACATAGTTCAACAGTTTCGAAACACAGCCCAGAAAAATTGCTAATCTGGGCTGAAACTTTTCAGCTGTTGGCTGCTGAGTTTGGTTCCCATGTCCTAATGTGGCTTCTTGGGGAGATATCGACACGAGACGTGGCCCGAATTGAGGGTTGCAAGGTCCGAGAAGTTGAACAAATTCGTGACAGAATCAAAATCTTCTATACCGAAAACTTTCATGACAAACATGGAACCCATATCGACCTGTGCTTAGTATGAGAAGGCGCCCACACTTCATAGGAATATATTTGATAACCCACAAACCCTCAGGTCACGTCTATGTTGGGAAATCGAGTGATATTTTCATGCGCTGGAACGGCCATTTGACCTCTTTGTTAGCAAAAAAACATCACAATCCCGGTTTGCAGGCTGTTTTCACAAAACCTGAAGACCTATCGTTCCAAATTATGGAAATCTGCACCAAAAAGCAGCTTGGAAAGAAGGAAAAGCAGGCAATTGTGGATGCTGCTGCAAAATATGGGCAAAAACTCACCAATGTCAAAAACAATCCGTTGGCCAAACTATTCGCAGGGCCGATTGGTGAGAAGAACGTGCCGGTTAAGCCTTAGCACGACATCTATTGCTTTTTCAGCACTTTCTTTGCCGCCTCTTCACGCAGTTTGGCGCCATGGTCCCGCATGATTAACGACCGGCTGCCTTGGGCTAGGTAGTTCACAACCTCGTCGGTCTTGTCCGCGATGGTCTTGATGACATCCTCAATGTCGACACCCGCAGTCTTTGCCGCACGCTCAACCTGCATGCTGATGTCATCGAAGATTTCTTCAAGGACTTCTTTCCGCTCAAGGTGGGATGTAGCCCTGCGAAGACGCTTGCGGAAGCCCCCACGCCCAGCCGAGCCAAGCATCTTCAGGATGTCGAGTTTTTCAAGCCATGCAGGTGCCGCATCCCGAGCGGGGGCACCCGCCTTGTAAGCTGCCTCTTTGGCGGCTGAGGCGGCAGCCTCTCTTGCCGTAGCTGCCGCAGCGTCTTCCGCCTCCTTCTTAGTCGCTTTGGCGGCAGCTTTCTTTGCATCTAGGGCCAACGAGTCCTTGACCGCTGCGGCCAGTTTGTCACGAAGCTCTTTGAACCGTGCTTCTCCAGCAGGTGTCATGGGCGGCTCCGGACGCGGTTTCAGGGGTGCTCGGCTGGCAAGCTCCTCTGCTCGCAACCTTGCGGCCTCCATCAACTTGTTGTCGCTGGCAATCTCCTCCTTGGTGAGCCGGGTGCCGGCAGCGGTGGTTCTGCCGGCATTCTTCCGGGGTGCCTTCTTGGGTGCGGACTTCTTGATGGGGACACCTTTGACAAGGGCCCTGGCCTTATCTACCTGCCGGTTGAACAGTTGCTTTACCTGTTCGCCGGTCGGGGGAGGCAGCTTATGCCTTAGATGATTCTGGGTGAGCTGCTCTACAATGACTTCCGTAAGCTCCTTCTCAGCCTTCTTCTGAGTCACTTCGGACCCGGCCTCAACAAATTCCCGGGCCAGCTTAGCGAACACAGAACCACCAGCACCTATACCAAGTTTGGCGATAGCCTTGCCCGGGATAAGGTCGGTCAGGTCGAACAAAGGAGACGCCACAACACCCGATGCCTTACGATTCAACTGGCGAATGCGGGCCCGCTCATTATCCTCATCACGTCTACGCTTCAGGTGGTCCTTGGGGGCGATTTGGCTGATGTGTTTATTAAGCTCCTCTCTCAGCGCATCCAACAGCTCAGGGTCAGCCATCAACATGGCCACCTTCTTCTCTTTCTCTGACATATTAGACCAGTTTTTGAGGAAGTCTTCGATTTGTTCTGACCTGGGTGTGTCTTGGTTTGGCATTGTGGCTCCAGCATTGTGTCTTAGCACGACCATCTATTTCCCCTAATGTAGCGTGGACTTAGGTGGACGCCCTAGCCGCGCATTTGCCCGAGATATTAGTTCCTGCATACGTTTGAACACGGCAGGCTTCAGTGCATCAAGCTTAGCCTGGGTTTTCTGCGCCTTTGCACCCTTCTTGAAGGCACGGTCTAAGATGCCCTGCTCAATCCTGTTCGCCAGCTCTTGGTAGGCTGCCCTACTTGTTGTCTCATTTGAAGCATCGTAGATGTGGAATACTAGCTCATCCTCAGACCATCTGGATACCGGACCCTTAGGCTTAACACCAGACAGGTGGTCTTTTACAGCCTTGGACTTCGTAGCATCAACAGCACCACGCCTTGCCCTATCCGCACGCGTCACCCCCATGGGGGTACCGGGCTCAGTGACCTTTGGCTCTTTGGCTTTGTCTGCTGCAGCCTGTACAATATCACGGTCAGCAGCCTCTTTGATACGCTGCTTACGCTTCTTGATTACTGCGGTGAGGTCTGCGTCGATGCTCTTACCCTCTGCCTCAATCTGCCTCTCTAGGTCTGACTTGACCCGGGCCACCCGGGGCGGACCATAGGTCATCGGTTTATCAAAGTCTTCCATTTCTTTAAGCATTTTCTGTGCAGCTTCTACTTTCGGGGGAGCTTTCGGGGTGGGTTTGCCCTTTTTGGATTTGTACTTTGGACGACCGCGCATCTTGCTTATTCTGCGGTGCTGCTTACCTTTAGCTGCAACACCTGCAACTCCCGGGAGCAAGAAGGCCAATAGGTCCATGGCTTCAATCATGGAGAGGGCTTTGGGTGTCTTTCCAATGTCTTCATACTTTTCCAGCATTCCTCGATAGCCACCGCCACTTATGGCGCCTAGAATATCCTGAGGTTCAAAGGCAGAAGCAGGAACCTCTCTCAGGTACTCATGACCTTCTGCTTCATCCTGTTCAATCTTGGCCTGAGCTTCTTTTAGCTTTGCTAGGTCTTCACCTTCCAGACCCAACATCGCAACTTTGCGTTGGTGGTCTGACATCTTCCACCAGTCTTTTGTCCATTTCTGTATTTGTTTGGGTGCAACTAGCTTTGGCATTCTGACGGCTCCGGTGGGGGCCGGATGGCGGCCCTACTTAACACTGGTACCGTTGTTCATGTGTCATTCAACCAAAGCTCACGCAATACAGGGTTGTGTTGTAGTTTTTCTTTGATACCCTTCTCGATTTGGCCGATTCTCATCCTGGTCAAACCAAACACATTTGCGATTTCCTGATGGGACGCATCCCTTTCCTCTTTCTTTGGATAGCTGGTTCCGGGTGTCGGTCCCCTTTTCTTGCGGCTGGTCTTGTCTAGCTGTTTCTTCATGTTAAGGATTGTAAATAATGGGGCTTTTTTGTGTATTTCTGAACGACGGCCATACTTATATATGAAAAGGATGCTGCTAAAGCACCAACACAAGGAGGCAAAACATGTGCAACAAGAAACAACTGATAGAGCTGGTTATGAATCGTCCGATGGGGGCCGTCCGGTATAAACTGGTGCGACGACTATTCCAAATGACAGAAAAAGAGGCAGAGCTCCTGTTGAAAATCATGATGAAGGAAAAGGATGGGGATGCATCACAAGAATGTTCAAATATTTGAAAAGACGGTTCGCATAGAAGAGGGCCTAGGCGAAATATATTAAGCTCGAGAACCTTATTACATTCTATCACAATTGGAGAATATTTACATGAGAATGTCACTATAATAGGGCGACTGTCCAAAGGCCGCGGCGAGAACGTGCTGTATCGACATCACTTCAGCCCCCAGCAGCAGACACCCCTCCCAGTAGCAGACAGGCCCACATAACCTCCCAGCACATATCCCATCCACCCACGTCTTGGCTGGTTACATTTCCTATGGCCACATGGGTTATCCCCAACCCAGATATCATGATGCCATCCAGCCACGTCCAGCCATGTCCAGATGTCTTGTTCAGATGAATTGTGTCCGCTGCACGAGAACGTGCAACGTTCATGTGTAAAGGTGTGTAAAAGAGTGTAAAAGTTGGGCGAAAACGCGTGTAAGATGGCTCCAGCTGTGGTATAATATACATGAAAGGAGGGGATGGGCCCCGACAAAAAGGAGAACAAATGAAGAAGCTCAAGGGTCTGATTCAGATGCTGTGGTGGACCGACGACGATTACGAAGATGGCTGGGACCTGGGCGTGTCCGCTGAGTACAAGTTCAAGAAGACATTGAGGCGCCTGTGGTGGCTGACGAAGATGCCATGTGACCCCGAGGTCTACGCCTGGTATGAGCGAGGATACATGCGGCCACTACATTCCATTTGTTGGAGTGTGAGGGACATCTGGAGGGAACGGCAATACCGTCTTTCGGTTCTTCGTCATGAAGCCAAACAGCAGAAGGAGGTATAATATGGAAACCTGGAATCGAAACGAAGTTCCGATGGGGCATCTTCCTGGACGACTTGTAGACATTGTAGAGGCAGGAGTTGCCGAATGGTACGAAGTGGCTAGCCATCATGCCGGGGCCGACGACAAGCAGCTCATGGCACTTTTCACTGAGCTCTCCATGGGGGTGCTTCACAAGATGCTCGCTGAATGCAAAAAGGAGAACAAATGAAGAAGTTCAAGAGGAAGGTCAAGAGGAAGGTCAAGAGGAAGGGCATGGTGCCGGTCAAGATGGTCACGCTCAACGCAGCCTCGCTGGAGCTTCTGGCCAGGGAGTTCGACATCGGTGTCGTCGAGGCCATTTTGATGGATGCCAAGAACCGCCCAAGCCTTGGCTCCCTCCGGGACCCTGCCGGGTATGCTGCTTGGATGGCTCAGGGTGAGCAAATGGTCGCAGATTGGCGCGCCAAAAAGGAGAACAAATGAAGAAGTTCAAGGACATGTCACCTGGAAAGGGTACGTCATGACAATCAATGAAGAAATCAAGGAGCTGGAGAGTGTCAGCCCCAAGACACCATACCAACGCCTGAAGCTACACCGGCTACGCCAAAAGCTCGGCGACACCGTTATCGATAACAGTGATGATAAGAGTGATGATAACAGTGATGATAACGGCGACCATGATAACGGTATGATAACAGTGTCTGAGAAGCAATGGGCCCTATACGACAGGCTTGAACGAACCCTACGCGGGAAACAGAAAGCTCAGTTCGCCGATGTCCTGGTGGCAGTCCGGAATCATGTTAGCAGCTCCCTGGGATGAGCAGCTGGGTGATGGGCCCAGTCTGTGTCCGCTGCACGAGAACGTGCAACGTTCATGTGTACGTCGAAGCTTTCGACCCTGAATTGGACGAGGTTCTGGCTGGTCTAGAAGAATAAAGAGTGCAAAGGGGTGTCAAAAGGATAGAAAGGGTGTACATTTGGGCGGCTGGGCGCCATTCCAGTTGTAGTCTGGGTGTCCATGGAATAAGGTATTGCTCGGACGCGTACTATACTGGAACAATGGTGCAAGATTTGCACAGTATAGAACTGAGGTGGGCTGAGATGCAGAGCAGAACAGAAAAGCTGTGGATGGTGTTCTGGTGTGCCGAAGACGGGGCTTCGTCCCGGCTACATGTCTGTGTCTGGGGTATTGTAACTGCAGTGCTCGGATGCGCGTTGGTGAGCCTTGTCATTCTGGCCCCCTTGCTAGTTCCTTGTATAGTCTTCTCGTGTTCGAGCAGAGCTCGCTCTGGTCATCTGAGAGCGTGTGGATTGTGATGTTGTCTCTTCTATGGAGTTTCTCTATTTGCTTCTATTATTAGTTGCGCAAATCTAGATTTAAATCTTCAGGCCGCGGCCGGCGGACAGGTGGACGACACGATGGTTAGCAGGTTTAGGTCCTGTAGCTCCCTGTAGCTGACCAGTGCTCCCCGGGTTTGATGATAAGGGGATATATGGATGTAGGGCTTTAGAAGCCCGTCATCAATCATCTGTCGCATTAATCTATATTTCTTGCACCACATCGTCCCGTCAGAAAACACGGTGATGTACATGGGCGCTCGGTCTTGCCATGTCCTGCTCTCCCTTTCATAGGATGTGCCCACGTTTGTATCCATCTCAAAGAAGAAGTTAGGCGAGCCGCCGCAGTCAGGCTTTAGGCCACTGCGGAACTTTATTTCTGTGGGAAGCATGCTCCCGGAACGTTCCAACAGAATGTCGGTGCCTTTGGCATCAGGATTCTTGTGAGCCGCCCAGCCCATATTCTTCATTTGGAGAAGTACGTGGGTCTCAGCCACTGAGGCGTCGTTTACCATCTCACCCACCTGCTTGCGTCTCTCTGATGGTGATTGATTCTCGTATCTGTTTCCCAGCTCTTGTAGTGTTTTCATCTTTTGGGGCCTCCATTCCCCGCATCTCTAAATATCTACCCGCGCCGGAAGCAACTAATATTAAGTGTTAAGGAAGTGAACAGTCGCTGCCCTAGCCCTATACTTAATCATGTGGCAAACAAAGCCGCACATCCAAAAGGAGGAGGAGGAGGATGAAGATGAGAAGGATTGATATTGATAAGCTCAACAAGAAAGAGCTTCGGGACATGCTACAATATACCATAAACATGAGCGATTCAATTTGCGTTTTATATGACGAGGAAAAAGAGGAACTTGCTGTGATTCCCATGGATGGTGGC
>Ga0080013_1001327_pt1 | contig 33201 bp, 39 predicted proteins | sample ETNvirenome_6_85_FD_69236 | JGI IMG/M metagenome (GOLD analysis project Ga0080013, IMG submission 69236) | Marine viral communities from the Pacific Ocean - ETNP_6_85 (SPADES assembly) (version 2) | ecosystem: Environmental > Aquatic > Marine > Oceanic | place: Pacific Ocean | collected 2013-06-19
TCTATGTCCTCCGCAATTTATCGGGCGAAATCAAGGAACTTTATACGATAATTGTCAAACTGATTGACCGATTGAATGGGCATGACAAAGAAACGAACAAGCTCGCCAAAGAAGTTGCAATGCTACGGGTAGAGGTATCGTCTCTCTACAAGTGCATGGGTGTAACAAAGAAATCTGTAAATGAAAAGCGTAACAATGAGTAAAGAAGCAAAAGATGTTATCTATATATTAGCAATTACTGCGGGAATTTTGTTGCTTGCCATGTTGGTTGGTTGCAAGTCGTTGCCTGGAAATCTGGAAATCGACACGCCGTTTTTTGACGTTGAGTATGAGGGAGCACCTAAATGAGTTGGGTAGATGATATAAAAGTTTGTTTAGCAAGTGTAACAGGATTAGGTAATTGGTTAGTGGCTATTGATTTGCTTTTGAAGATTAGTATTAGTGCGGCAAGTTTGGTGTATATAATTTTAAAGATTCGACAGTTGATAAAAAAATGAAAAGCATAATTATTATCGGGGCGTTGCTGCTGACTGCTGCAACTGCCAACGCTGGTTTGTTTGGTGCGGCATTAAAGCCTGAGCCAAGCGTAACCTTATTTGGACAAACGCTGACTTGGCCGATTCCTTCGCTATGCGTTGGAGCAAAGGCAGGAGTAACGCCTAACGCGGATGTATCTGCAGATGGAGTTAATCTTAAAATTCCGTACTTGTCTGTTGAGATTCCATTCCCTAGCTTGACTTTAAAAGCTGGTAAAGGTGGTACGCCGGTAGAAGTTAAGTTGGGTGCAGTTAAAAAAGCGGAATGAAAGCATTACAAGGTAAAAAGACATATATGACAGCCGTTGGCGGCGTTCTTGCAGCAGTAGGAGCGTACTTCAGCGGAGAGATGGAAATGGGCGTGATGATTAACGTAGTAGTTACATCGTTACTCGCACTTTTCTTGCGTAAGGGAATTAAGAAAGATACGGGGAACACTTGATATGGCATACGGTAGGAGAAAAAAGGGTGGTAGTGCGTTAATGGACTTGGCGAAAGCTGGCGGTAAACGTCGTCGTGCGGCGAAGAAGGCGAAGGAGGAAGCCGCGAAGAAGAAGCCTGTTAGCAAGGCAGCGCGTACGCGTACAGAAATGAATACACCGAAAGGAACAACGCTGCGACCTATACGTGCAGTTAAGCCGACTTTTCGTAAGATGAAAGGCGGTACAAACCTTTCAGCACGTGCCGGTCAGGTTGATCCTACTAAGAGAACGCCTAAACAACCAACGCGTACTGCTGCTCAACGTGCTGCTGCTAAGAAGAAGTTACTAGCAGAGCAGAAGACGACAAGGGCAGCAGGTAAGAAAAAATCATTAACACGCTTTATACCTCAGATGAGTGTTAAGAAAGCTGGCAAAGTTGGTAGTGGTCTTAGGCTAGGTGGTGAGATAGGATTAACGGCTGCTGCTTTAGCTGGTTCTGGAGGTGCTACTGCACCGGCTCTAGGAGCAACACGTGGAGGTAGGTTAGTTTTAGGTGGTTTAAGTAAAACTAAGTCTGGTTTGTCAAAGCTGTTTAAACGTAAGCCTAAAACTAAACAGCCTAGTTTATACGAAAAGGCTCAAGCTGCTAAAAAGCAGCAAGAACTTCGTAAGGTGGGTGGCAGAGATAAAGGACGCACAACTACGCCAAAATCTGGCGGTAAAAAGTTTCAAGAGCGTAAAAAATTAGAGGCTACGCAGCGTAGTAAAACACAGCAGTCTGTGATTCCTAAGAAGAAAAAGAAAAAGTGATAAAACTCCTCTATGCAATCGCTAAAGCTATACCCGCCCTTCATAAAATTCTGGACAAGTTGTTCGGAGAAGGGCGGGAGCTTAGCGCATCAAAAAGGCGCACGGCAAAAGATGCGCTGGTTGATGACGCTATCGCTGATGCTCTTGCTAATCCTAACGAGCGGGTGCGTGGGAGTAAAGATGAATAATAGCGAGCGATTGATAGCGCATCCAGGATTTCGGAAAGCGGCGTTAGCGTCCCCCGCATTCGTAAAAGAAGCACTTCAGACAGTAAATCGTTTGGAATATGAGTTGGAGAGAAAGTAATGGCAACTGTAGTTTTAGTTAAAGTAACGCCTACGAAAGCAAAGACCGCGCTTGTTAAACGTGACAAAGCTGCGGTTACTGCGTTAGTGAAGCGATGAGTGTAGAATACATATTAGATAGGTTTGGTAAGAAGATTGGTATGTCTCCGTCAGATACCAGTCAACGTGCTTTGCTACTCGATTATCTTAATGAAGCGGCGCAGGAACTCTACGAACAGTCTGATATGCCAGGATGTTTAGAAGAAGCAGAGTTCTATGTACAAGGCGATAAGACTGTTGCGTTACCAGCTAATGTATATGCTATACGTGGCATACGCGAGAAGTCTGGTAACAATGCTGAGTGGGAGACAGAAGCACTAACAGCACATTATAGAGAGAATAACTGGGCTTCTGATAATAACAAATTTCGTGTGATAGGCTACAGTCCGCTGAAGGTATCGTTGCCTACATCTATCACAGAAGCGGCTAATGGCACAAATAAGCTGAAGGTTAGGTGGTATGGTGTGACAACGACGGATGATAATTATGAAGTGGTTGTTAAAACAACGCATAGCGAGAGTTACTTAGTTAGTGTTACTGGTACTGCGGTTGCTGTATCGGTTAATGCTACAGCAACATTAGCTAACTTAGGCGTTCCGTTCACAGACATCGTCAGCTTCACGCGGACAAACAAACCAACGGCAACTGTTGGATTAGCGCAGTTGATTGATTATACAGATTCTACCGTGTACGCTGAGATACCGTCGAACAGTATGGAATCACGTTATCTTATCGTAGACGTAAGTGCATTTCCTTTTTCCTCGTCTGCTGGGCAAGATGATGCACACACGCTGCAGGTGTTGTATAAGAAAGCATTACCGCGCTTGCAGAATGACGTTGACGAATTTCCTGCTGTTGGTTACGATAACATACTCGTTAGTAAATGTATGGAGTTGTTTCTTGAGGAGCAGGGTAAGTTAGAAGAAGCGATACTGCATGATAGAAAAGCTACGCGTTCGCTATCGCGGCGGCAAGCTGATCTAGAAAGAGGTCAAGAACAGAAGGTAGTATTTAAACGGCACAATCACGATAAACTAGCATGGCTAGCTACGCACAGTCATCGTTCCTAGGCGGAATGAACATGGCAGTTGATGACTCTCGTCTAGGTGACGATGAGTATTCTTTTGCTATGAATGTGCGTAATCGCTTCGGTGAGCTAACGCCGGTTAAAAGGCCGCTTATTATTGATACTGGCTTTACAGCTAATCAACGGTTTCAAGGCATATATACCGTAGGCGATTTCATCCTACTTTTTCAGAGTGGTAACGCAAAGTTTAAGCATCGGCTTTCTGATACATGGGTTACATTATGGGATGGCAGTACAAGTAGTTCATTGCAGATGTCTGCTAACGCAGACTTTATGTACGTGCAAGCAGTTCCTGGTTCTACGATGAACATGGAGCGTAAAGCTACGAGTGCTACGGGCGCTGAGGATATTTCTTTAACATATAACTCTACGCCGTGGGTAAAAACGTCTGCTGGTATTATTGTGCAGGATGGAGAAAACACTCCGAATCTTATTATCTTTAGCTCAAGCAATCAGACGGCTGCAATTTCTGTACGTAAGTGCAAGAAGTACACGGAGTGGGATGCAACAACCCGTGAGTATGTACCTATCGGAAAGCAGATGATGTTTTTTGGTGGTAAGCTGTATATAATAGGTGCAGATGCTAGTGGCAATTTTACGCAAATATACCATTCTGTTACTGGCCGTCCGTTAGATTTTGTTGTTGCTATAAATGATAGCGGAGCGCAGATTGATGCTGCTGAAGCAAACGGAGGCGCAGGAGTTGTTAGTTATAGCGTATCATACGAGGCTGTAACTTGTATGCGTCCGCTAAATACTAACAGCTTTTTCATTAGCACACGTACGTCATCGTATGCTGTAACGCCAGACTATACACGTACAGTTTTTGGCGAGCCGCTGTTTACCAAAAAATACCTTTTCGGCGCGTCAGTTGTTAATCAGTTCTCGTTTGTTGACGTGCTGGGTGACTTTGCATTCATAGACACCGAAGGCTTGCGGTCATTTAATGCCGTACAACAGTTGCGTAACGAAGGGCGCAACTCTGCGTTTTCGCTGAAGGTTGCCAAGTTGCTTGATGATAAATCGCAGAGTTTTACAGCAAGCGCAGCAATTACGTTTGACAACTATGCGTTTTTTGCTGTGCAGACAATTTACGGGCATGGTGTACTTGTGTTTGATTCGACATTGAAGAAATTTGTTAGCTTCGACAACTTTACAAAAGATGATGATACAACGTGTGCGCCGATAGTGCAGTTCACGAAGATTGATTCTGCTGATGCTCATGAGCTTTATGCTATCACATCATACGGCGAGATGATTAAGATGTGGGGTGGCATAAAATACTCAGCAGCTTATGTGCAGACAAAGGCGTTTAACGTAGGTGATTCACGTGTAGATCAGAAGCCGTTAACGTTGCGTACGCTGTTCACGGACGTTAAGCCGATTGAATCAATAGCAATACAAGTTCCATATCCAGATGCTCTCTGGCTAGCTTGGGACGGTGTAGATGGATCTGGTTCACCTGACATACCATACGGTATTTGGGCATCTCCCCCCACAACATTCACATCAACAACGGCTTACGCTATACCAGTTAAGCCTATACCTTACACGCTTGCTATTGGAACTGTTATACGTTTTTATGGTTGGAGTCATGCTACAACTGGCTACGGTATACCGAATTCGTTAGCCGCTGGTGATGGTGGTGCTGACGGTATGGATGGCACTTTTGAGTTAACAGTCGCAGCTAGTGTTGGTGATGTAACGTTAACTGGCAAACTTACCACAGCTTCATATGTTTACTGGAATAGTCCTGCATATGTTAAGTATGATGGCTCTGGTACAGTTAGTTGTACGCCGATAAGTAATGGAGTTGCTGGGCAATCTGTGTTATCTAAAACGCTAGTAGCGCCTACGTTTGACGGTATGCGCTACACGGCTGCGTATCCGCTCATGTGGGATGGCCAGAACAAGATTCAATCGCTGGCGTTTAACTTTCAAGATAGTCGCATTGGCTGGAAAGCCTCGTACGCTATTAAGTGGGATAACGCCGCGACACTTTCGATTATAAACATAGAAACAAAAGACATCACGTCTAAAAATTCTTTAATGACACAGGCTTATGCCAGCTAACATAAACAGTTCAGAGTTCACACACGCGACACAGTTATTTGCAGATAAGACTGCGGCAAATGCGTGGCGCACGTCACTAACCGTGTTTGATGCATCAACGTCAACGCCAGGTGTAGTAAAGCAATGTACGCACGTTGCGGATATGACAGCAATAGATGGTACTTCTGTTGACGCTGGGTCAGCAGCGGCAGATCAACTGACAATGGGTACGCTAGACTTTACTGCGGATGCTGATGTTAAAGCGGCGTTCATTATTCTTGCAGAGAAGATAAACTATTTAACGTACCGGCTGGAACAAGCTGGTATAATGGCAGACAGTTAAGGAGATAAGATTATGGATCTAGGAGATTTATTAGCAGGAGCCGGTACGATTTACGGACTGTCGCAGTTGGGTAAAGGCCCAACTCCGTCTGCTGGGCAGACAACAGAACAGGCGTTTAAAGCGTATCGGGATTATTATCCTTCTAGGACACAAGCGCAGATTGATGCAGGAGAAGGTACTCCTAGTTACGCTGAGATTGTTCGTTCTGAACAGTTGCGAGACTTGGAGCATATGCAGTCTCCTGCTATGCAGGAACTCGCTAGGCGTAAAGCCGCTCAACAGTTTGGTTTAGCTGAACAATATATTCCTGAGTATGGGCAGCTTGCTAGTGACGAAGCGTATCGTACGGCGATGCGTGACACAGGGCAACAAGTAGATGTTCTGAGAGGGCCAGGCGGTGAGCTTATAGATGAAGCCTATGCCGCAGCGCAAGGCGTAGATCCTGAGTTTTACCGTCAGCGAGCACAGACAGGTAGTGGTCTTAGCGATTTGTTACGTTCGATGTATGACGCTGACACTACGTCACAATTCATGCTTAATGCTGACGGACAGCCGCAGCTTGACGCTAATGGACAGCCTATACTTAATCCAAAGTACGATCCTAATCGCCCTCAAGGTTACTTCACAGGAAATCTAAGCGGCGGTGAACGCGAGGAGATAAACCGTTCGTTAAACCGTCAATCTTCACAAGGAGGTAACTTAAACGTACCTTCTATGGGCAATGTAGTAGCTAACGCTATGACATACGGCAACGCTATGCAGAACAGGCGCAATGCGTTTGGTCAGGCATTACAACAGGCTACGTCGTTCCTTCCTGCATCTCGTAGCGGATTTGATCCTATGCAAGTTGCGTTAGGTCGTCCGTCAACAACGTTGCCAACAACTTTTAGCCAACCTAATATGCAAACGAATACTTCTGGGCAGTCTGGTAACTTCATGAACAATACGTTCGGTGCTGCTGGACAGTCTGCTGGTTTCAAAGCTAACCAACCGACGTGGCTTGATCGTATAGGCCAAGGTGTAAATGTTGCACAAGACATAAGTAAGTTAGGTTGGTAGAATTTAGTCAGTCGTAGATGTTATGTTGTGGATTAGGGTTCTCACGTATTCAAAGTGATCTGCGACTGACTTTTAACTTATAAAATAATATGGCATATATTGATGATGAGCGTAGGCGTAGGGCTGGCGTAGGGTTAACTCCTGAGCGGGAGGCTTGGTTAGCGGCAGCTATGGAAGCACAGGCAAAAGGGTTGCCGATACCACCATTGCCCACAGAAATGGCTGGCGTTAGAAATCCTGGCGAAGGCAACGAACGTCCTATGGCTAACCAAGGGCAGAGAGTGCTATCACCTGCGTATACTGATCCAAGGTCACAAGCTATAGCGCAAACTCCTGCTATAATAAGACCTGTACACAGTATGCTAGACAGGTTATTTCGTCCTGGCCGAGCTGACACAGCTAACCAGATGAATCGCGAGTATAAAGAGAATGCTTTAACAGGTCAGGTAGCTGGAAGAAGTGCGCGAGCAGACATGGCGTTAAAAGAGTTAGAACTTAGAGCGCGGAAAGGTGATGATGATGCTTTAAAAGGACTTAAAAAGTATTACGAAGTAGAAGCATTACGTCGTGGTGGGGGTGGCAACGACATTCCAGCTTGGATGGATATAGCGAAAAGGGATAAAACAGCAGATGGTTTAGTACCAACACGTAAAGCTGGTGCTAGTGGAGGGGATGATCCTTCTACACCTTCTGAAAATCCGTATATGAATATGCGCCGTGATGAGGCTATTAACAGATATAAGCAAAACATAGCAGAGAGCGATCAGCGCGTTATTCGTGCCAACAGTATTATAAACGAGCAAACAGGAGACTCGCGAGGATGGTCGGCTGCTGATTTTTATGAGGCTGGTATGCCTACTTCTGGCGAAACTACACCAAACCAAAAAATAGCTGCGCGGCAAACGATAGCTAACGAAGAAGCTAGAAAATTGAAACTAGAAAGACAAATTAAAGAAGCACATGATTGGTCGCCCACTAACGCAGGAGGGCCACCTCTAACTTCTCCACCTGCCTCTGAGCCAACAGTTTATAATCCAGACAGATGACCCCAGAAGAACAGCGTCGTTGGCTTATTGCTAATGGATATGATCCCGATCAATATGAATTAGTTTCTCCTTTAGAAGCCGAGAAGCGCGAAACAACCGCCGCTGGTGCTGTTGGTACTGGCGTCATGTCTGGTATTGGTGGTACGTTAGGTGGTGTGGCAGGTGCCGCTGCACCGTTAGCATTAATGAGTGGGCCGCTCGGCTGGGGTGCGCTAGGTTTAAGTGCGCTAGGTGGTTTAGCTGGTGGCTACCTCGGCGGCAAAGGTCAGGAAGTTGCTGAAGGTGCGATGTTAGATGACGCGGAACAGCAAGCGTTAGCACTACAACGTCAGGCAGCGTATGAGAAGTATCCGTGGCTCACGTTCGCAGGACAAGCTGCGCCGTCGATGGCATTCTTTAGGCCATCACCTACCGTACTCAAGAATGTTTTTGGTGCAGTTAAGAACGCACCACTCGGCACACAAACGGCACTTCAACGATACGCGCTTAGTAACGTAGCTATCGGTGGTGGAGTTGAAGCTGGCGTTGACCTTGGCGTACAAGCCATGGGCGATGAGGATATTAACTGGGGTAGGGTAGCTGGTGCAGGTGCGCTAGGTGGATTACTCACGGAGCCTACGAGAGCATTTGGTAAGGTAGGTACTACGATAAGTCGCGGTGGGCTTGACGCAAAACCGTGGCTTGAGTCGAAAGGTATGACCCGTCCGCTTACAGAAGTTGAGGCTGCCGAGGTTGCTTTAGTGAAGGGCAAAGAACATAGAGATGCCGTCGAGAAGAATCGAGAAGAATCTTTAAAAGCTATCATAGAACACTCTGTCACTAAAGATTCACGTAAGTTACTTAAGAAGTCAGACTTTCCTACTAGAACTGAGTTACTTGAGGCTGAGAAACAAGCAGGTAGAGATATTAAGAGTGCGGAAGCGACTCTCAATAAAGCGACGGAGGCGTACAAGATTGTAAAGAATCGTTTAGATAGTCATGCATCGCTTCGAGGAGGCGCACACGAAAATACTCAGCTAAGAAACAAAGTTAAAAAACTACAGAAGAATGCAGAAGATGCACAAGCAGCGCATACAGAAGCGTTAGAGGCGCGTGCTGCGCTAAAGAAACAGATAGCAGACTTAGCTGCGAAGACGGCTAAAGCAAGACAGCAAGCGGAAGATAGAGACAAGCGTAAGCGTAATGCCGCTGGATTACCCGAAGGGCCTAAGCCTACTGATGATGATTACTTTAAATCAGTTCAAGGACTTATGGCTAAGCAGGGTATGACGATGAACGAAGCCGTTATTGATTTAGAGGGCCGTGATAAGAAAGGTACGTTCAAGATTAGAGGTGAGTATGATACAGAAGCACACGCTATTACCTTAGATAAACTTAAAAACGACAAAGACACACCTTGGCATGAGTATCTGCACGGCGTAGTTCAAGTGCTGAAGCGCAGTCTTAACCCCAAGCACCAGCGTCTTATTGAACATATAGAGAGTGGTATGTTCAAAGATGATCCGACTTACAAGAAGATGGTAGCGGATGGTAAGTCACTAGCTGAACGTACGGCGTGGACTGAGGAACAGGGAGTGCAACGCGCCGGTAAGATACTGGAGAAGCGCATGAGTAATCCGCCAGAAGGTTTCATGGGCGGGTTAAAGAAGTGGTTTAGTGACTGGCGTTTAGAGCGTGATGCAGCTACGGGGTTTCAGCCAAAGTATACGGATAAGAAGTCAATAGATGCGGAGGATGTTCTTGGCAGGATGGCCGAGTGGTTGGCTATGAGAGGCGAACGCGCACCGGCACTTCAGCCGAAGCAAGTCGATGCGCTGCTAGCTGATCTCGTTGTCAAGTCTCCGTATGATAACTTTGGGTCTGTGTTGGGGAGTTCGCGGTATGCTAGGGATGTGCCACAACCTGACGAAGCGCCAGACGAGATGCGCTCGCGGGTTGGTAATATTATTAGAGAAAGTTTGGCGGCTACAAAAAGTGATAGCATAAGTAAAGGGCATATACAAAATCTTATAGCTGCTGCTAAGAAGTCTGGTAAAATTTCAGACGAGGACGTACGGTGGAATAGTCAATTGCTTAAGAACTTTGAAGATTATGAGAGTAAGAAGATCCCACGGGAGAAGGTAGAAGAATTCCTAGATGCTTTTGAGTATCGTGTCACTACGCTAGAGAATCGTACAGATTTTCCAAAGCCACCGCTTGACCCTGAAAAATGGCGGTCAGGATTTGTTTTAAGGTACACAGGAGTAGATCGCAGTCGTCCACCAAACGTAATCATAGAAAACCCAGGCCTTTCTGATCCGTTTATGGCTGGTAAAGAGTTGATGGTAAATAATAAAAGACGCAAGGCTGGTGAACCTTTTATTACAGAAAATCGTGGTGGGCCATACATGACTGAGGCTGAGGCTCGTGATTTTGTTGTTGATAGGTACTTCCGCGACTTAAACAAAGAACGTGCAGAGTATGGTAAGATAAAGAAAGGTGAATCTGGCTACTTACCGCATGAAGGCGTAGCTATGATTAGGGGTGAGAACTATAAGATTCGCACTCTTAGAATGCCTGATAAATATACTGATCCTGAGTACAGAGGCAAGATGGGTCATAGTGAATTTGGTGCAGGTAAGAATACTATTGGTTGGGTACGTTCTAACGAACAATATCTAGATTCTGATGGCTCTAAGTCAAAGCATATCATAGAAGCACAGTCAGACTTGCATCAAGAAGGTAAAGCATTGGGGTATGGTGCTAAGAAAGCTCTTACTGAGCGGCATGACTTTCTTCATATGGAATCGCACCTAACTACGATCTTAATGCGGGATGATCCAGCGTTTTCTAAATTCACATTAGAACCTTTTAAAGATTCAAACAGTTTTAATGGGCCGCTCTTTGAACTACCAGAGCAGGCGTGGGTGTCACAGGCTGAGATAGATGCTGAAGTACTTGCGTTGGGTAAGCGTACAAAGGAGATAGAGCAGAAGATTGTTCGTCCTAGCCATCTTAAATCAAACGTTCCTGAGCATCTTATGCCGACAGCTCGGCGATTGATGATAGATAAAGACTTTAAAGAGAAGTACCATAAACGAAACGCTGCTTTATTGGAGGAGTGGGATAAGAAAGAAGCGCTAAGGGAGAAGCTAACGTCTGACCATCCTGCAGATAGAACGGCTGTTCATAATGTTAGGATTCGCAACAAGCTAAAGAAAGACCCAGAGTTTACTTATGGTGGATATAAGTTTAAGTATATTGAAGCAGAAGATGTCTTAGAGCAGACACCGTATGTGCGGAAATATACGGGAGGTGATCTGGATGTGGAGTTTTACGATGCTGCCAAAACTTCCGCATTTGGTGGGTTAAGTCCAGAAGGGCCTACTCGTGTCTATCACTTGATAATGCCGCCAAAACGCTTGCGTAATGATAGGATGTCTGGATTTAACCATTCATGGGGTGTTGTAGAGCCAAAGGATTTCTCTAGTCAACAAGCGTTTGATAACGCTACACGTGAAGATGTTATCACAGCATGGCTAAAAAAAGAGACTAGCGATCCAATAGTTGAGGATAGGACGGAAGTGTCATGGTGGGGGTCAGAAGCGCAAGGCGTAAGACTGGAATACACGTTTCGTAGTGAAAACCCTCCGGCTGGCCCTTCGTTTGAAGCTGTGTTAAAGCCAGTCCCAGTTGATGAGGGCAAAGTGATTCCTGACGTACCGTTCAAAGGTAAGAAGCACGTAAGCGCCCTTGCAAGAGATACTATAATGTCTGCTGTACGTGATGGAAATGAGAGCGTTACATGGCCAGCTACGATAGAAGAGATACACAAAACGCAAGGTTACGGTAGTGGACGTTTCAATAGAAGTCTTAGAACAAAAGAACCATCAGCCATCTACAACCTTTATGTGCATGGCAGACATACGTCACCAGACGGTAGTGAAATACATGACTTTAAAGGTGATGGTTCTGGCAAGCAAGGTTTGTTAGACGAGGCGTTTAATAAGATAATAAAAGATTATAAAGAATATAAGTGGGCTAAGGGATGGAAAGTAGAAGAAGATGCGTTGATGTACAAAATCTCTGGTTCCGGTGCGCTACGTGATAGTTTAACTCCAGATATAGCTGAAGCTATAGAAACTCAGCGAGACTGGCGCGAGAGCGTAAAAACCATCAAAGTTCACAGGCTTAGGATACCGACTGCGATGCGTGATATGTTGTTGCGTGAGGGCGGTATTGAAAGCCCACGCTACCAACGCGTTAACGCCGACGAACTTGTAGGTGCGCTGAAGGTAGCTGCTATGCACGATACATCAGTACAGTACAGCAAGCGTGTACGCGCTAAGATGATGGAGCGTATTAAGGCTGGCACGTATACCGTAGAGCAAGGGCAGAAAGTGTTAGCGCGGTTTGCTTCTAAACCATTCCCGTCAGAGATGAGCGGGGAGGAGATAGCGCAGGTTGTTAATGGGCTGGAGATGTATCATGGTACAACGTTGAAAAATAAACCAAACATATTACGTGAAGGGTTTAAGGGGGAGGAGTTAAGTCCTAGTAGTAAAAGTGGTCGTGGTATATACATGACAAATGATAAAAATTTTGCAGCAACCTATGGTGAAGGCGCAATGAGTGCAAAAGACTTCAGCGATCATATCATATCAATTAGAACTAACTTTAAAAAGTTATTCAGTTTAGATAGAGAATATTCTTCTGAGGATGCGATAAAATTTATTGATAGTTATATAGATGCTGCTAAGAGTTTAGGTTTAGATAAAGTTGAAGGTTCTTTGCGTTCTCAAAGTGGGGCTGGTGATGAGCTTTTAACAGCACCTGAAAAATTTAAAGAGAATGTATTTACACGTGCTTTTGATATGCGCTATCGTACTACTTCGGAAGTACAAAAGTTTCTTCGTAAAGAAACACGAAAAATTACTGGAAAACGTTTAATTAACAGCCTTTTAGAAATGTCAGGTGCAGGTTATGGCAGACCTACAGACTCTAACCATGCAAAAATTCTGAGTGCTATGGGTTATGACGGTATGACACAAATTGGTGCAGGTGAAGTCGTCGCCTTCCGTGAGCCGTTCGAGGCAGCCACCGATCAACTGCATGAATACTACGGCGGCAAACGCTTACAACGTATGGATGCTGACGAGTACCTTGGTGATGTTAAAGACTACCAGCTAACATCCTATACGGATCACTTCTCATCTAACCCCGCAGCTAAGCATCATTGGTTTTTAGATAGCGTAGTGGATCGCATACGTTTAACCGGCGAAAGTGCCGACGAACGCCGCGCTTCCTCAACAGTTGCGGAGGCCATGTCCGCTGCTGCACGTGACGCTGATACACTCGACGGCCAGTTCATACAGAACTTTGAGTTAGTTGAGCAGGGTATCGTGAAGCTACGGGCGGCTGACGCAGAGCAGGTAGGGATTTACATGGCTCATGATAGGCGTAGAGATCCAGATACCGGTGAGCTTGTACATCCCATACCAGAAGAAACGTTAGCACGATACAACGAACCAAATAGCGTAGTAAAGCATTACGTTGAGTGGTTTCGCGATCAGTATACAAAAGCACGTGAGTTAGACATTGAAGCAGGTGCTAAGATTTACCATCCCAAGACTGGTGAGCTTGAAGATCCTGGTATGTATCGTGAGTATTCACCAGAAATTCTTAACCAAACAAAGTGGCGTGAACTCTCTGGTAACAACGCTGCAAAACGTGACGCTGCTAAGAAAGAGTTATCTGACTGGTGGAAAACGCATCGCGTACAGGATGAGGCGCACAAGAACTACATTTCTGACGATGAGATAAAAGAAGCCGTGGATGCGTACGTGGCGCGGCTAGCTGGTGGCGACATGGCGCACTTAGGCTCTACGAAATTCGGTGCGCTACGTAAAGCAGAGGGCATTGGGTTGCCGCTTACGAAAGGCGAAGACGGCAAGTTTAACTGGATTGAACCTAGCGCAGCTAACACATTCACAAGTTACTTCCGCAGGTGGTCGAAGGATCATTCGTTTTTTAAGAACGTAGAACAGAATCCTGACGCTCGCGCAATCTTAGGACTTAAAGATCCCAAGACTGGCGAACACGTACCTACGTATGCTAAGGGTAAGAATCCTTTCCACGTTGAGACAACTACGCTGGCCGATGGCCGAGAAGTTAACAAAGCGCAGACATCCGATAAGAACATAAAAGACTTCATCAAGGGCTACTTAGGTTACTATGAAGGTGAGGAGTTGTTCGGGCGCACGGCTAACAGACTTGTGGTTAGTCATTGGCTAGGCTTGATGTCTGGCGCACGTGACTTGGGTTCATCGTACGTGTTTGCGCTACCGCACTTGCGTGGCAGGGACATGGGCTTGATGATCTCGTCGCTTGGGGATTTTAAGAGAAGTTGGATACAGTCACATTTGTACGGTGTTAATAAGAAACACGCTAACCGCATTGAGTTTGCTACGGAAACGCATAATAAGTTAGCTGATACTGCTAACAGATGGTCTGATATTGCTAGCTTAATAAGTGGACGTACACCGCTGGAGCGTATCACACGTACGTTACAGTTTGCTTTAGGTCGCGCTACTGTGCTGAAGCACATGGGCGTTGCGAAAGGTGCGGATATAACTGTAGATCGCAATATGCGTAGGCTAGGTGAGATGTCTGGCATAGACATAAATCTATTACGTCGCCACGCAGATAAAGCTGATCCATTTTTACTGGAAGCTGACAATCCCGTGTATAAGAAAATGCTCGATGATTTAAAAGAGCGCGGGTTGAATCCAGACATTCCAGTAATTGATGTTGCCCTAGATCGTATGGCTGCTGCGTGGGTAGAAGGTAATCAAGGTACGTACGATGTGCGCGGCGTTCCGTCATGGACGATGAGTGGTTCTATGTCAATGTTTACATCACTCGCACGGTGGAACATTGAGAAGTTCAACACCATGAAGCGTGAGATAGTGCGCCCTGCTATGGACGAGGGCGACTGGCGGCCATTCATTAAGGCTACGCTAGGTTCAGTATTCACCGGCACTTTGCTAATTGAACTGTCGGAATACATTAACAACAAGTTCCGCGCTAACCCAACACTTGAAGAGGCGATTAGGGAAGGCGACGAGGAGGAGATAGCATATGCCGTAGCTGACTCCCTTAACTACGCTGGTTACTTTGGTATAGCATCTGCGCTAGCTAACGATACTATCATGAAGCTGGGCCGTGGCCAACGTCCGACAGGCGCGGGTATCGTATTCCCTGCGTGGGATTTCATTAGCCAGTCGCTAACAGAACCTATCTTCGATGCGGTCACAGCTATTGAAGAGGGCGAAGATCCACTACCTACCGTGTTCGATGCTTTTCACCAGACCGTACGTAACACATTCCAAACGTATCGTATCATGTACAATAACGATATGTTGGGATTGCTACCACTTGGTCGTGAACTGGCGAACGAGCAGAACGTACGCCGTGACTTGCGTATCTTCCGCCGGTTCGAGGGCATCAGAGGTGCGGCGCCGGTAGGTGGCCTCGGCAATCGTATGCTACGTCCTGAGACACGTGCGTTTAAGGAAGCGGATACAATTGAGGAAGCGCGGGAGGCATTACCGAAAGCGTTTGAGGAGCAACGGCGCAGGGCGAAAGGCCGTGGCGATAAACTTAAGTCGTACACTCAGGGCTTGTACACTATCCCTGACAAGACTTTGCCATCGCCCGACACAGTTGAAGGCGCGGAGGAGTTCATGCGCTACCGCGAGTACCTGACGCGCCAAGATGGATGGTTCTCGGCGCGTGGTGATAGGTACTGGCAGCGCATCTTCAATGAGTGGGCGCGTAACAGGACGGAGCTTACGCCAGCAAAGAAACTTCTTGTCAAGTCGTACGTGGAACATCTCATACAATCTCCATCCACTTCACGCCCATAGCGAAGTCGAGAATGTTCTCTTGCACGTGTCGATCCTTACCGTCTGCTGTTGTTCCCACTAGCAAACCGTAGCCGCCCAGCGGTTCCTTGTAGTGTTCTGGTACGCAGAAAAACGCCGGTTCTTTTACATCGCGTATTAAGTAACAGTCATCTACGTACATCACATCGTTAAGTGATGTACGATACGCTGAGGTAAATATGCCACACTTTAACTGCTCTGATATGTCAGTACACATATCCCCTATGTACACCTGTGTGATAAGGTTCTGGTAGGGATCTACTAGGTATGCTCGTTTATTTTGCATAAAGAATTCCGCAATAGTTACGTCTGCCAACAACATGTACCAATCCAGCACGTTTTAATTCTGAGATCCTACCGCTGATGCAGTTAAGTCTCCGCTCCATTTGCCGTGCAATCTCTTTTGATGTAACACCTTTCGATGCCTGTATAATATCGTAGACGATGCTACGGTCAGTAAACTTTACGGCTATCGCAGGATTTACTGCGATACTTTCTGCGTTATCGCGGTGGCGATTTTGACATATGTCAAGGTCTTGTTTATCTATCATAATATAATTGTATCCTCCTTTTTATTGAAGTAAGGTGCAGGTGTATAGGTATCTAACTTTACGCCAGCATCCATAGGTACGTACCAGCTTAAGCCACAACCGTAGTTATCTTCTGAACCTTTTTGTATTATCGCATCCATGCCTATCTGTACATAATTTTGTTTTAGTAAATCGGCGAAGATAAACTTCTCGATAGCGTTTTGCTTCGCGTAATTAAACAACTTTTTGTTAAAGCCGAACGATTTAGTTTTCCATAGAACAGATTGCTTAAACGGAAGCTCACGTATTAGTGTGTTACCTATATGCTTTGCTAGCAAAATATGCTTGCCGTTAACATTTGTGAAGATAGCCTTACCTGTCGTCATACCGTGCCTCCCATGCTTCTTCGTGTGCGCGTTCTTCCGTAGCAGCGAACGCTTTGTCACGGCACAGCTTTGCATTCTCCTCAGATAATATAACTGAGTTACCGTCGACATTTACGTATGCTATGTCGTCATCCGCTGCATGCACTTCTGTATGTGCACCCTCATCAGTACCAGAATCACCCATGATTTCACAAGAGTAAGTTACGGTACTGTCTTCCGTATAGTAGACATCGGGCATAATCTCCTCGTAGTTGTCTAACTCTATCGTAATATCGAACGTATCTTTTCTATACATAGTTTTTTATCAGCCTACAAGTAATCAGATGCACTCGTCGGCTGTTCAACAAGTGATCTGAATCCGCTAGCGTCTTTCGATATTTGATCCGTAGCTAACAGAAATTCTATACATTGATCTAAGTCATCCTTTGATAAGTCGTCGACGAACGTAAGCCATAGTCGTTTGTATGGTACAGCTTTATTGCTGTTAATGATATGCTCTAACACACGGCGTTGTATGCCAGCGAGAGAGTTGCGACCGCCGGTAACGTATGCTTCGTGCATACGTATCTCCGTGTGTGCGAGGAATCGCAACGCCCGTTCCATACTTACCTTCTCCACTACCATACTATCCGTTGTATCCATGAAGTGCATTATCATAGACAGCTTTAGTAAGTGTACGTTCTTACGTCCGTAATATGTATCGAGTCGGTGATCCATGTTAACGCGCTGCTGTGTTAACTGACCGCTCTCGTAAACTTCTTTATGGAACGCCTCACACTCGTCGGATAGCGCAACAGGGCCATTGACTTTCTGTAGTTTAGCTAGGTGATCTACGACCTTTTCCTTCGCCGTTTTCTGCTCATCTGATACGCCAGGAAATTGCCGTAGGAATCTAGGCCCGTCACCGTACACCATGATAACACGTGACGTAAAGCCCTGCGATATGATCTCGGCGTTGAATGCTGTGCGAATGAACGCTGGCGTTGTGCCAGCTACGATGTTCACGCATACATTCTTAATTGCATCTGTGCCTTGGTGCTTAGTCTTGTATGTGAAGTCACGGCTATCGTAAAGTTGGTTAAGCATATTAACAATGTTCTCGCAGTTCTTACGCAACAGCACACCGAGTTCTTCGATCATGAAGCCTACGGAAAAGTGCGAGGCACGTACACGTTTACCTTCGTTCTGGTAAAAGAAATCCCTACCGCACTCGCGCACGATGTATTGTATGAGTGCCTCCTGTGTTATCGTATCCGCGCTCAACGGATAGAAGGGTTGTATCTCAACTTTGTTTTTCTTTTTCCCTGGCACTTTACGAATGAGCTTTGGGTTTCGTATGAACTCGTTGATCTGCGATATGATACGAGACTTGCCAGCAGCAGGTGGGCCGATGAGTATGACGAATAGGTTAGGATACAGCGTGAACGTGTCAGGATACAGCCACACGCGGCGTTGTAGTGCTGTTGCTATCATACTATAAAATCCCCAGTCGATAAACAGTTCTGGGGATTCCATATCTTTTAAAAAGTAACGCCATCGCTCAAGGTTTGTTTCCATTTTTAGTCCATCTCTCCCCAGTTATTACCAACACACGCTTCGGAGCGCATCTTAAACTTCTCACCATATGGTGAGATCATCTCGCGGTTAAGTGCTTCACACGCTAGCGCACAAACCTCCTCCGCAACCTCTGGCTTACATTGCAGTAAAACGCTATCGTGATTATTCTGTATCACATCCGCACCCAACTCTATGATACGTTCGTTGTGATACAAGTCGGTGAACGCCATGTTTGTTATCGTACCTACGGTAGATTGTGGTACGAATGCGTATGCTTCCTTGAACATAGACGGCTCTACAGTCTGCGTAAACATCCGAGGGTAGCCGAAGAGGTTGCGTAGCATACGTTCCTTCTTTAACTTCTCTATCGTATCTCTATGCCACTTACGTATCTCAGGGAATAATGCGTGGTATGTTTCGAGGAAGTATGTAGCTTGTTTGTTTGTGAGGTTAACCGCGCCATGCGACTTCTGCAGCACGTTCACACGGAACGTCGGCGCTTTCATACCGTAGTTGGATGCGTGGCATACCATCTTGGCCATGAAATAGTAGCGTTCAGCGGCTGGCCACGTATCGGAGGATGCTATAATGTCGCGTAGTTCTTTCCACCGTGGCTTCTGGACGAGATCTGCTACGTCTACATCTGTGTACGGTTTAATAGATTCACCGAGACGCGCCTCCCAAACTTCTGCAAATAACCGCAATGCCACGTAAACGTGTGACTTAACGCCGTGGTCGAACAAGCGTCGGAAATTTCCTGCAGTGCATAGATACGCTACGACGAGTGCCTCCGCGCCTGACTGATCGGCTTGCACGAATACTTTACCCTCGTCTGGTACGAACAGCTTACGTAGTTTCTTCGGGAAATTCTGTACGTTAGTACCCCACTCGCCAAGCAAGCGCCGAGATGCTAGCCGGTACGACGTTGTTCCCGCTAGGTTGTACGATGTTGTTATGCGATCACCTTTCCACGGCGGAAACTTTAGCTGCCCACTTTCTTTTGCGTAAGCGCGGTAGCGTAGTATGATTGTAGGGATAGGGTTGTTAGGGTACTTTAACCTAATCTGTAGTAAGTTCTTCTCGGACGTTACATCTTTCGACGGCTTCTTGTAGCCGAGGCGATTGTACAAGTATGTTGATACTTGCTTTGGGCTGTTAGGATTAAGGTCGTTGCCTGTTAGCAAGCGCAGGAAACGCAACAGTTCATTCTGATACCTATCGTTATGTTTTATGATATTGTTGAGTTTCTCTACGTCATACTTAATCCCTTGTAGCATGGCCGTGAGATATGGCACAACACTTTCGTTAACTTGACGTACGCTATCAGTTGCCTTGAAGTTTGCGGCTGTTGCATCTATTTGAGGCTTGAGTAACGCCATAGAGATAACATCTTTAGCGTTGTATTCGTACAAACTCTCACGTTGATCGTGGTTCTTGGGATCGAACACGCCCTCGTTTTTATGATACGGTTGATCTGTGTATAGTGCAAGACAATGGCCGAGGGATTTCTCTACCTCAGGGAATAACCTGTGATGCGCGAGCATTGTATCATACACCTTACGCGGTGCGGGGATGCCATACTTGTACGCTAGGACGAAGAGATCGAACAGCGCATTGTGTATGACCACCTCATTGTCACGCATGGCTACAGCTAGTGCACGTAGGATATGTGGCGTATCCTCATAGTAGTAACCGGCGAACGGCGATATTACCATAGGTACACACCACGCTTCTTTGTCGTCAAACGAAAATCCGAAGCACGTTAACTCTAATGAACGGTTTGTTTCTATGTCAAAGTACATAGTCTCGTTCTTACGTGTTTGTAGTACCGCGATTACGTCATCGGCGCGTGGCCACAAGATATGTTTGGCCTTCGTAACTGCTGGCGGGATGGTCAAGTATCCTACGGCTTTCTTAACGTCACGTGACAGCCAGAACTTACGATTGGGCCGTCGTGTTCTACCGTGTCGGCCCTTGTCATTCTCTGCGCCTACGTTATCCGCATCGTTAGGATTGAAGTATGCCATACGATCAACAGATTCTTGCGGTTCGTACGAACATACGTACGTTATGCCGTCGATGATGAACGGGCAACCGCGTTGTTCATCTAACGTAACGCCAGACTTAAATAAGTCTAACGCCTTCTGCCCTAGTAGCAGCACGACTTTAGTACCCTCGCGTATGGGGTATTGGTTTACGCTATCGGCGAGTGTAACGTCGATAGTTTGCCGTGGTATAGGATTAAGGGCGTTGTAGAATAACTGCCCTGCGTATCCACTAAGTAACTGGGCGCGGTCGAAGCGCGATGGCTTACCTAGTATTACTGTTAACCCCTTGTACGGTAGCTGTGCGGATGTATGTTGTATGGTTAAAGGCATGAGTCTAATTTATGTTGTAGCACACAGGCGATCAACTCAGGTAATGCCATGTAACGTCAACCATAAAACGTTACATGAGGCCGTCATGATAGCAGCCTGAACCCAGTTGCATCTTAATAGCAATCTTGTACCCATGTGCTACAACATAAATTAAACGTAGTATAGCGGCGATCAATGAACTGCGCAGCGTCTTAATAGCTGCCGTGTACCGCTATACTACAAGTGTGTGTTACAGCGTGTGGTCGTTATTCAAACGAAGCACACGTTTGAGCCTGTAATTATTGTTCATTACAGGATCGCCGTTGTTGTCAAGGACAGGCGAATTATCATCGTTCGTCTGTGCTTGCTGCTCAGTCTCTATCGTAACGTCAGCAGCTAAACCAGCGTACTGATCTACGTCAGGATCTTCGTCATCAAACTCTGGCGTGAGTTCTAACGCTTTGTGCAGGGCTTTGATACGCCGAAACGTAAACTCCTTAGCCTTCTCACTAAACGATAGGTAGTCGCGGAACTGCAAACCTGCAATTCGTACGGTCTTACCACTCATGCCATCTTCGATTGACTCAGGAGCAGCTAGCTCCCATTGCATCACTACCATAGGCGCACCGGCCTTGCTTTGCGTAAACTCAGCACTAAGAATTCGTGCTGTGTACGTGTCCTTCTTTAGATAGGGTCTTACGCTATCTGCGATTTCATCTAAGTTGATGATTGCCATTATGTTATGTTATGTTACTATGTGGGGAGTGTCTTTGTTTGTATGTTCCTCCGTAACCGCACTCCTATTGTTTGCGGAGGAAATTCCTTCGAGCATTTGTGCTATAAGATACGTGAGCTTCTCTATCGTAATGGTTTGTAGTAACAGAAACGAATCCTGCTTACTAATATCCAACTTGTTTGCTATAAGCTGCGCTTGCTTATACGTAGCTGTTGCCACGCCGATAACCATGTTATCGTATTCTTTTTCTTCTTTACTCATTGCTTTATGTATTTTATTAGGTCGTCTAAGCCCACGATGTTTGCATGAGCACACATTTGGCGTAGCTCATGCAACTGTCGCAGAGAGTCTTCTTGTTTACCGTAGTTAGGTGTGGGTAATGTAGTAATGAGTATGTCGGTGAGTTCGGCGATGCCAAAGTATTCTGGCCACTTCGGTCGTACGATATAGTTTTCATCTACGTCATTTTGCAGATCACTTATATCATTCTGAAGCTCCTCAGCGGTTTCGATTATCTCTGATAGCGTTACTGACATTTCATCAACGTTGTTATACTGTTGCTTTGCTGTATCTTTTAGCATAGCAAACTTCTCATCAACAAACTTACTCCAGTCTATGTTATGTGTTTGATCAGGCATAATATTTCTTAGCTTTCTCTATGACTTCATTAACGTCGTTGTCTATGTACATTTTATCGAACATACCCATCGGGGTTTTCGCAGATGTGATACCGTCGCTGTTCGTCTGGAACGCGTAGCGTGTGTTACCTTCTTTGTCACGTTTAACTTCCGTGAACAGTACCATAAGGAGTTCCTTCTCTATACAACCAGCGTGTTGCTTACCTTGCACCTTGATGCGACGTACGTTGAATGCTTCGCCGCTGGGCTGCGCTAGTTCCACGATCTCGTCAATCGCCGTGAATATCACGACAGCGTGATCGTTCTTAACTTTATCTAGCATAGTACGGATCTCCTTATTGTAGTAGTTCCATATATCAAAGCCCTTGAAAGACCTATCAGATAACGTATGTAGTATCTCAACGTACTTTGTGAACGACTCAATGACTATCACTTCGCAGCTTTCGTCTGCTAGTGCTACGCTTAACGCATCGTTAAACTCTTTAACGCTAGCGCAGAATGATGTGTGTGGGAACTTCTTGGGGAAGGGCATACCCTTACGCTCAAGATCTATTATGTGTGTTGTGTTGGTTGGCAGGTTGCGTAGCGAGGTAGACTTACCTGTGCCACTACTACCTACGATACCTATTATTGCTTTACTCATTGTTCTTGTTTTGCTATTGTTCGTTATCGCATGGTGCTAGAAATAATATCTAACTCAACTTTAACTTGTCTTAGCTGTTCCGCTAAAGTTGAGTTAAGTTTTTCTATGCTTTCACTCACACCGTCTATAGCGTGTATGATTCTGGTTGGGTTGTCTTGACTTATCTCTATTATAGCTTTAGATAAAGCTAATATGTCTTGTTCGTCATTCATGTTTGTTTTGCTATTGTTCGTTTCAGTTGTAGTATGAGAGCGTCTTGCTCTTTTATTTTTGCTTTAAGCACTTGTATGTAGTGCCAAAGATCTATTACTTCTTCCTCCGCGCTATCTACAAGTTGCTCTGGAGTCATAAGCCACATTCCTTTTGTACCGTCGGGATTGTGTTCTGCTATGCCAGCGTTGAACTTGCGCGGTGCAAGTATTTTAAACTTACGTAAAGCTGCGTCGCGTATTTCTTGGTCTGTCATGCTTGGAATTTTAGTGGATCGTATGTGTTAGTTGTGGTGAACAACGACGTAACGAGAGTCTCTCTATCATCTTGCCGTGGCGTAGTACACACAGGTGAGAAGTTACATTCGCCAAACTTTGTCTGACAGCAGTTGAAGTTTGGTAGGAACTCCTGCTCTGGATCTTTGCCGTCTGCTATCACAACGTATAAACTGTTAGCGAAGTCGGTGACTATGTTATGCAAATGCGCGGCGAACTCATCCAGTACGTGATTGGGGAATGTGATTATCGTAGATCGCTGGAACTTATTCTTACCTGTACGTGACAGGAAGATGCCGTTGATAACTACACCACGGTCTTCGTCAGGAAACAGTTGCTTATATATCATACTGTAGAACATCATTTGTGGTGAGTTCTGGTATGAGTCGAGGTACTTCTCCACTTGCATAAGCGCGGTTGTCTTGTGGTCAACGATTACGTTAATGCCGTTGAACGTACCTATCATATCCACCGTGCCACACAATACTATGTCCAGTAGGTTGCCGTCGGTGAAGTACGGTACAGCAAACCGCTGCTCAAGTAACGGCTCGCCGTCAACTACTACAGGTCTTAGGCCATCAATCATTTCATACTCCTTGAAGTATTGATGTAATGTAGCAATGAGATGTCCTACGTCACGGAAGTCATTGTCTGGTATGTGTATGTCAGGTTGCGTGTAGTGCTCCACGGCGACGGCAACAGCTTTCGTTGTGTTAAACGTGGTGTAGTATTCCTGCAACGCTTTATGAAACGCTGTACCATACTCCATCTTGTGTGACTTACCGTCATAACGTAAGCCTCGTCCGCCCATGTACCACATCCTGCGTGGGCAAGCTGACTGTGTGTACAACGATGCATCTATCTTAACTATGTAACGTCCGTCTGTTGTTTTATCTAAAGTAATCATCGTAAGTTTGGTGGTAGTAAGTTCCGCGCTTTCTCCGCGTCTAAGTCTATGCTATGTAAGTCAGCTAGCTCCTTCATCTGTTCCTCTAGCGTACGCTTGACGCTGGACGAAACCTTTGCAGACTTACGTTTTATTTTAACTACCTTTGTCTTACGCTCGTCAACAGGTGGCTGACATACGACAAGGTATGGTTGGAAGTGTGTGAGCAACTCATCGTCGGTCATCTTCTCCAGTACGCTAACTTCACATTCGAGTAGTGTTTCTATTGTCATTAGCGTATGAGTTTAATGTTGTCGTCGCTGAAGATAACTTCTGCGCTAGGTGCATGTATGGCTATGTTATCGTATACCCAACGCTGATCGTCGTCGTCTGTCGTAACGTCTGCCTTGAACATCTCACCTTCTTGTGAACGTTGCAGCCACGAGAGTAAGTCATGCCGCCACTTTACGCTATCGGCTGACACACCTTCAAGCGCCGGTTTACTTGGCGTACGCTTGATGTCACGCACGGCAGCTTTAAAATATATCAAAACGCCGTCGTCCATTTTGCGCATGGAGACTTGCGTACGTAACATACGATACGCTTCGTTCTTATCCTTTTCCGCTGTGTTGTGCATTAACCATAGCAAGCCATCGTTTAACTTACCGTATAAAGTGTTTGCACTATAGCCTGTGTTAGCTGCTGGTACGAATACATCTGCGCCGTCGCCTAACAGTTTGTCCATGATAGGCTGTACCATTGCGGCTGTATCTTTTGTGTACGATGAGCGGTGGTGCTTTGGTGCAGCTAAATTTTGTGGTTTCTTTAATTTCCCTACAACAATATCTATAATATCATCCATATAAAAATATCTTGTTAGCAGTTATGAGTAAAAGAGAGGGACAGCTTTTACTGGCCGTCCCTCTCTACGATATGCTTATCGTTTACGAAGCTTCGAGAAGCTCTTGCATACGAGTCAGCAGTTCCGCACCCTTGGCAGTATCGCCAGCCTTGAACGCTTCCTTCGCCTGTTTGAACAGGGCAGTAGGCGTTTCGGTACGTTGGTCAGGTCGCCATCCGTTAGCATCGTCAGCGTTAAACAACACACCATCGGTGTGCTTATCTAACAAACGCTGCTGTGCGTTAGCGAGATCATCCCCGCTAAGACCTTTCGGCAAACCGTTCTTAACTTTAGAACGTATGCGAGATGCAACCTGTTGGTTAACGAGCGCGAGTACGTTATCCTCGCCCAGACCTTCGACAGCCTCTACTGTGCTATCGAATTGCTTCACGGTAAACTTGAATCCCTTCCAGTCTCCGTCCTTATATGTTTGTTCAATATGTTGTGCCATATCTTATGTTCTACTTTTATGCTAGGGTTCTACTTAACTTCTAAACCCCCTAGTTGGGGCCAGATACTATATATAAAGCAAGATCCGTGCCAAGTCAGTTAACTTCTAAAATTTTATTTTTTAGAGCGTAAGTTAACTCAGGCATTTTTTCTAAAACTTCATATCGTAGCATGATTTGTTCTAACTCACGGTAATTACCGTGAATTGGTTCGTTGTCAGCGTACTCTGCGAAATGTTTACGTTTACTCTCTGTCATGTCAAACCATAACTTATGGTTTGCTAAGTAATGGTGTATGTCGTGCCGTCTGTCGCGTAATGGTGTAAGGTGTAGCCTAAATGTTGATAGACGATAGTAAAGATCCTCACGGAACAGCTTATCTTCTATTAACTGTGGTACATTTTTACACGTTGCCGCTATGATACGGCATTTTGCTGTGAGCAGTTTGTCGCCACCGACGTTACGATACGTACCGAACTGTATGAGTCGGAGTATCTTTGCTTGTAATGTAACAGGCATATCACCTATCTCATCGAGGAATAACGTACCATCACCGGCGCTTGCTACTAAACCTTCTCTATCGCAGTAAGCGCCGGTGAATGATCCTTTAACGTGACCGAATAACTCGCTCTCGAATAGCGTATCCGTGACGGCTGTTGTGTTAACTGTTGTGATGTTATCTACACGTGTGCCGTGTAGTATTGTAGCTATTACCTCCTTGCCTGTACCTGTATCACCTGTAATTAATACAGGTTCGTTACGAAATGATAATGTTATAGCATCTTGCGTTAACTTACGCATACAGGAATCAACTGTACTGTAAGCAGCAAGTCGTTTTGTTAACCTTTTCATTTCAGTAGGCGTAGTCATCAGTATTTCTTACGACTCCGACGCATCTTAGCGTAGATAGGTTCGACTATTTTACGTACCCAACTATTATCCGTGCGCGGTGGGCCTTTGTCACTCGCTACACGTGCATCATAATGATCTTTTAGCATAGCTTCCCAGCCTTCTTGTTTTTTAATCTTAACGTACGCATTATTATCCGTGAAGATAACTGTGCGCTCGTTGTACGGTTGCCCTGCGTGTGTGCGTGGAGCTAATAATGCTATGTCAGTTCTCGCATATGTGACAGGTATCCTACGCAAACTGTTGTCTAGTGGATACTGACGAAAGAAGTTGTGATAGAAGTCACTAGTTATATCTAAGTCTGGCATCTTTTGTAGTGATTACATTTTCCTTGTTTGTTACGCGACGCAAACGCAAACGTGCTATCTTCTAACTTTGCGCCGTTGTATAGTATCGTATACCATCCTGTGTGTATACGCTGAACTCCACACCTACGCAATATGAAACGTATTAGTGGATCGTTGTAACCGTTGTGTATCTGATGTTTTTTGTATGTCATCGTGCTATTTGTACCCATTCTGTGGTTGATATGATACGGTTGCAGACGCTACAAGCATCTCCACTAACTACCGAGTTGTGCGTACCATAAAACTGATCGCCTTTGTGTTGCCAGAAACCTGCGCGCATACCTAACTCGTTTGTGATAGCGTTAAGTCTTGCACGTGTGGTAGCTGTACCCCATCCTGCCATTGTTACTTGTGTTCCGTCCTCTACGGTATGTCGTGCGATAAGGTTATCCCATAGTCGCATCTCTACGCTACCGTCGATGTTCCGTCTAACGTTGGTGTTAGACCTACTGAAGCGCTTGCCTTGTACGAAAGCGCGAGCTGCGTTACTTGATATTGCTGTGCTCATGATACTTTATTTATTATGTTTACTAACTCCTCTGACGTAGTGTATGGCATTACGTCACCTGTTAACTTTAGTTCATCGTCTACGATAGTCCAGAACATACCGTCTGGATCTAGCACAGCAACTTCCGCTGTTCTAATTCCGCCGTCGCACTTGTGATGCTCCGACCATTGTACGCTAACACTCCATTTGTTAGCGAAGAGTATTGTGAATCCGTTACCGAATTCGCTTTGTGTGAATGCTTGTTTCATGATTTAAGTATGTATGCTATGTGATTGTCGATTGTCGTACGATTCTTTATGAGGAACATACGCATTGACAGCTTACTATCCTGCCACATTGCGTACAGTCCTTCGTCGTTACGTACCCACAGTTCTCGTTCGTTATTGTTCATGTTTCTGTATCGTAATTTTCTGCTGCATCAAGAATTTCTACTAGCTCACGTGGTTTAACGTAGCAGTTAATTCCTTTCCATTCGACCATAGATGGTAGCGTGTGTTCATCTAAACCTTCACCTTCACGCCACAATCTATCTTCGTATTCGTATCGTACGTTATCTTTATCCCATACAATTACCTCTGCGTTAGTTTGTCCACCATCGCTTGTGGTCTTTCGATACCACGTTACGCAAACGGTCATGCCGTTTGGAAACGCTATGTTAAATCCCTGTGGTGTGTTACGATATGCTTTCATATCTTGTGTGCGATTTCTTTAAGTAACATAGCACGTTCGAGATCGAAATCATCGGTTATGCTATCCGCGAAGATGGTATCTTTATGTAATGGTATGCCAAAGATACCGCTATCTTCTTTGTAAACCCACACGAAATCTTGTGGGTTGATCTGTACGTCTGCATTATTTACGTCATTGAACCATCCTTGCGGTACGGCGTAATCAATACGTACGTTATGTTTTGTTTCGTATTTATTTATTGCTGTTTCTAGTGTCATGATGTTATACTTTTTGTTATCGTACGTGGTGGATACAAGTCCCACTCGCACGAACTGGTAACATACTAGCACATCGCGGGGTTATTGTCAATAAAAAAGTGAGTACGAGACGACGATAGTTTGTAGCCAATCGGTTTCCTCTATTGTACGTGTGTTCATTCAAACATCCCTTCGTCTAGCGTGTGATCCTCGTCTTCGTCACCGTCATCGTTTATGCTACCGAGATCATCATCTATGTCCGGTGCGAATAGCGAAGACCATTGTTCCTTTGCGGTAACAGCCTTGTTAATGCACGCTACCTTATTCTGTACGACAGCAGCAACACGTTCTTCTATGGTGTTCCTGTACCATATGACTTCCTGCAATGTGTTACTGCATGATGTTAGTCGGTGTGATCGACCTACGCATTGGATGAGATCTATCGCAGACCACGTGGGCGGGAGTATGATATGCCTTGGCTTGGCGTTAGCGTACATATCTTCGTGATGTAACGAAATACCAACACCGCCAGCCGCAACGGTCAGTAGCATATAGTCTTTCTCTCCGCGCTGGAATGCATCTACGTGACGCTGGCGCTCTTCTGCACTTTGCCCACCGGTGATAAATCCAATCCGCTCTTCCGGTATGTTGTACGTTTTCGTAAGTGCCAGCCATACGCCACGGAGCATATTCTTAAAGTTACTGCCGACTATCACCTGCGATCCCTCTACGACAGCATTACGCGCACGTGATGCGATTTGCGGCGAACGTATCTCTTCTGCTTTTTGCCGAAATTTCATCATCGCTACAAGTCGTGCCGCTACGATACCATGACCACGTTGGCCACGCAACTCGTACAGATACTTAAGGTACTCTTCGTACGCTTCGTTGTATGCTGCGCGTTCTTTGTCGCTACGGAAATCAATCATAACACACTCTGTCCGCGCCTTGTACTTAAACCGTACGTTCTTGAGTGCTACAGTATACGGTTTCATAACATCTTTCACACGTTCCATAGCACGTGGGCTGTACGACGTGGGATTACCATACGTTGCGAGTGAACGTAGCACAGACGGCACAGTTGATTCACACAACGGCAACACGTTATACTCACTCTTTATCGCACATCCTGTGAGTACCGTACGTGCTTCACATACACGCTGGTATGGTGTAGCGGAGATGAAGAGACGCTTTACCTTATCTTTTGGGATTTGCCTTGCGACATTCGTACGCGACGAGCCGTCATTCTTTAACGCCTGACACTCATCAAACACAACGAGACGCGGTAGCATAACATCTGACCACGTATACTTCGTGTGTTCTGTACCTAACTCGACGACCGTCTTCGTACCGTAGTACATACAGCCACCTGTCTTCGGTGATGTTAGTGCGCTATAGGACATGACTAGCACATCCTTTGCCAGACCATACGAGCGCAGTACACGTTGCGTTTGGAGTATGGTAGCAGCGGGAGCAATCCATAGCACAGGGATTGGCCCACCGCCTATGTTGGCGTTTTGCTTTAACGTAGGTAGGATGTCACGTAGCATCTCACACGTAATGTATGTCTTGCCCGTTCCCGTACCGCCCTGCAGTAGCGCACCTTGTTCACGTAGTACAAGAGCGCCGAGTTCCTTTGCTGCGTCATGTTGAAACGCTATATCTTTTATAGCATCATCAACAACTTTCGTTTCGTCTTTAGATGTTATCATGATTTTACTTTCTTTTATGTTACAACCCTAACATGTTCCGTATCTCATCTGGTTTCATGCTAGCGAAAAAGTTCGCTATGATCTCCTCTTTCACACCTTGCTTACGTAGCGTATCCTTCAAGTCTTCGATAGCCTTCGCATCCGCCGCTACCTTCGCCGCTTTCATAGCATCCGCTTCCGCGCACTTACGATCCCGCTCTGCGCCACGTTCTTTCGCAAGATTCCCTACGAGTTTCCATTCGCTACGCTTCCACAACCTATACAACCCAACACCTACGCTATGCACTTGGCCTAATGCTGGCCCTGCCCATCCTACGGTATCCGAGTTGTTCTCACATACCATATGCTCGCTACCATAGTCGCTATTCTCAATAGCGCATTTCGTTTCTTCATCTATGATAACGTATGTCTTCGAGCCTATAACAAGCGATGCGAAGAGTTCTTCCGTTAGCGTAATCATTTTCAGGATCCTAGCATAAGTGTAAGTATGATGAGTAACCAAGCGCCGAGCGATACTATGGTCGCTATCGTAGCTTGCCGGTGTAGTTTTTGTAATTCTTTTTTCATATCGTACAATCCCTGGGAGGCAACATAACCTTCCCCAACGACCACGCTACGATAACACATCACCCGTAGTATGTCAAGAAAAAAGTGTGTATCATACGCAGTTTGTTTTGTAGCGTAACGTAAGGTTTTGTAGTGTATCGTGGGGTTTTGTGGGGTGGTGGCTGTTAACAAATGACAAGGTGGTGCAATACGCATTAAATGATAGCGGCAAGTTGTCCGTGTGTGTCAGTAGGCTTTGTAGGGTAGTGTTTCTTTTTATACATACTGTATATATATATACATATATATATTTTATATTATATCTATCTAACCTACTAAACCCCCTCACTACCGCACTTGGGTAAACTGCCGCTGGCATTTAACGCGTATTGTAACTGTTTGTCATTTGTTAACACCTTCCTTCTAACAATTCTTTAACTACGCTACACGTTTTTACGCTACACCGTGGTTCGTTTAACTACTATGAACAGTTTACGTGTGAGATCGGATGTTACGTAATTATCGGAAAAACTTTCTTTAATAAAAGGCTTGACGTTATTTTGGAAATAGACGATAATTTTGGAGGTCGGAAAAACTACCGGCCTGTTATCATGACAACGAACAAAAAACCAAGCGAAGGCGAATCGTCACAAGCGACGGTCGATAACGTCGTAGCCATCCTCAAGGAAGGCGCGACAACAACAACAACGAATCCACGCGAAGGCGGGGAGGCTATAGAGTACTGGCACGTTCCAATCTCGCTTGTGGAGCAGCTTGGAGAGCTTGCTACGCTACGTGAGAAGTCGAGCGACTATGCTTCGATTATCGTTCGCGCTTTTGATGTGAAAGCAAAGACGGTTCAAACGACGATTGAAAAAGGCGACTCGTCGCGGAAGGATACACTCACGCTAGATGAGAAAAAGGTACGCTTCGACAAATGGATAGACGTTTTGTTCACGAAGTATGAAAGCGAAGCAACTGCAAACAAGCGTGTAATGTCTGATATGAAAGAACTCGTAACGGCTTTGACAAAAGCGCAGAGCGAAGGCGATGCCGAGGCAATCGCAGAAATCACCGCGCAAATGGCAGTCGCTATGACGGGAGGCAAAGCCTAGCATAACACAAACCCGAACCGCATCCCTACGCCTGGCAAGCGTAGGGTTTTTTTGTATGCTACGACGAAAAAATTTTTTGGAGTGTTGCTTCGCAACTGTCGAACGATTAGAGATTTGAAGTGTCGGGGTGAACCCCGATTGAGTTACACTATAGAACTATAACCTTCTCTGAAATTATGACATCTGAAAAAACTGCATAAAAGTTAAAAAATACACACACAACTTCTAGAACTTTCTCATAACTTCTAAGGTAGTTGGCATGGATCTTGCTTTTATAAGATAGCAGGGCGGAAACGTTCGCCCAGCAGACAAAACAAGCTTATGGATAAAAAACAAAAGTTCTCGCGGGAAGGCTTCTCGGCGCAGACGCTCGCGATGTGTAGCGCAACCCGACTCGTACAAACAGCGAAACGTAAAACATAATGGCACTAGAGTATAACGCGGCTAATTTCACAGATGCGTTTACAAGACTACCTGACTACGGTGGTTATGAAGCGTTGGCGGGTGCGTTAGGAGAAGCATATCCAGACGCAGCGTTTAGTCCGTACAACGACTCGTATGATAAAGGCTTTCGTTATGTCAATATGCCTACTCCTGGGGGAATGGGTAGTCCTTCTACTGGCCCTTTTGCGTATAGTCCGATTGCGCTGCAGAAGCTCGCTGGAGCTAATATCGGAAGGGGTAACGTCTATGATAGCATATACAAAGCAGTATGGCCTTCGCTTACGGGTCTTGTAAACCCACCTGTAGCGATGGCGACAAAGCCTCAGTCAACAGAAATTGAGCAGCAAAATACTGACATATTAGCATCACAACCATCGTCATCGTCAGGAGTAATCACAACAACGTCAGGTGGTATCCTTGGAGAAACTTCTCCGCTTACGTCACCAACGTCAACAAGTTTAACTGATCCCATGCCTTCACAAGAGGAAGTAAATAACATTGCATACAAAGATTGGGTTAATAAGACTGTTAATGTTGACCCTGCTGCTGGAGGAAAAGACATATATGATTTAGAAGACAAAGGAGTTAGCGAAGATGTTGCTGACCATAATTTACTTGCTAACAGTAGCGTTGACGAGCTTATAGCAACTGCGACAAGCGAACGCACACCGTACACATCACAAGTACCTAACTCAGCTAATAAGTATTTACAAGGAGGGCTAAACGCATTTGCATATAGTGGAGAAGGTGGTTACGCGGCAGAGAGGCAACGTATGCTAGGCCGCGCTCCAGACATATACCAAGGGCCAAAAGTTCCGTGGTCACGTTTAGGTAAAGCTGCGCCATCTGACGTGTACTACGGTAATCAACGTTTTGGCGCACCTACTGGAGAGGTTGTGGACGGTGGTGGAGAAGAGTTTGACTGGAATGAGTGGCGCAGACGTGAGCTTATAAACGACATACCAGAAGGAGCTTTTCATCCTGGCAATGATAACTGGGGAGTTAATATAAACAAACACTACGGAGACTTAGAAACTGCACAGAAAGAACAGCTTATGAAAGGTGCTGAAGATTTCTGGGGAGATACTTGGGGTACTGGTTTGTACAGCGATTCTCCAGAAGGTAGTGTCGAAGACTTTCTCTTTTATAAGCATCCCGGTGTAAATAAAAATCTTAACGAAGGTTTTGGAAAAATAAAAGGTATTTTCTCAAAAACTGGAGAGCTTGTTACAAATGGCAAAATCCTTCTTGAAGGGGTAATTGATGAACTAACACGCTTTACTGAAAGAAAGGGTGGACGTGGTTCTGTTACAGAAGGAGAGCCGTGGGGGTTATCCGCAAAAGGGCTTTTAGATATACTGAAATTAGATTTCAAAGAACTTGATAAACAAGGTTATGGCAATTTACAGCCAGCAGCTTTTTATCTTGCATCACAACATCCAATTTTTTTAGGTTTGCAGCTTGGGAATACTTTAAATGATTTTGTTAAAGATTCCATAAAT
>Ga0080013_1001328_pt1 | contig 33200 bp, 34 predicted proteins | sample ETNvirenome_6_85_FD_69236 | JGI IMG/M metagenome (GOLD analysis project Ga0080013, IMG submission 69236) | Marine viral communities from the Pacific Ocean - ETNP_6_85 (SPADES assembly) (version 2) | ecosystem: Environmental > Aquatic > Marine > Oceanic | place: Pacific Ocean | collected 2013-06-19
TCTAAAGTTTCCAGCATTAATGGATTGAGGCGGCATTTCGATAAAGGTAAACAACTGGCTAGCGTTGTGTACATCATCATATTCATGATGAATTTTGTATTGGGTATCTGACTGCCAAGGCCACCCTGACCACCCACCAACAAAAAGATTTACACTATAAGAACGAGGTCTGAGTATTATTTTAGGTTTAAGCGTGTTGGAAATAGTTCCGGGTATACGAACAGTTGATTTATCTCCGGGGCAATGGTAGATGCCCATACCGGCGTAAGGCTTTAAGGGAGAAAAGAAAAGAGGTCTATCGCTTTGTCCCCAAACCCCATTACCGCTCATACTGTCAGCGACCCATGCCCACATGCCGGTAGGCTCACCAGCCCAAGCTGAGGCGTAAGGAAACCTATTTTCGTGATCTCCCGCGAACTCTGCGTAAGCTAGATTAAGTTGGCGTTGGTTGTTTATGCACGCGGCCTGCCATCCCGTTTGCTTAGCCGATCCCAGCGCCGGAAGCAAAAGAGCCGCCAGTATCGCAATAATAGCGATGACAACCAGCAGCTCTATCAATGTGAACCCTCTGGTTGCTTTCGTCGCAAACAAGCCGTGTAGTTCTCCCATACTCTATTGATTACACTCAAGAATCTTCGCAATAAGCTAAGTTTTTTTCTATTTCTTCGTGGCAATCACAACTACTTTTACAGTAGTCGTTGAGTTCTTCGTTTTGTTTTTGGCATTCTCCTTGACAGTTATCTTCGAAACAGTTTGGGTTGACGCAATGCATAATAATTAATACACAACGTTCTAAAGTAGTTACGCAAATAATTCTGGAGACAGCTCTTTTGTCATCTTATGTACTTTTATAAGATAAAAGCTAACTGTCGAAATTAATCAACAGATTTTAAGCCGGAGCGCCAGCTGAACCGTCACTACCACCAGAGCCACTAGAGCTAGGGGCAGTATCAGGGCTCTGTGCTGGAGCTGGATCTGGGGCTGGAGAGCCTGACGAACCATCACTACCACTAGAGCTTGGCGTTGGTTCCGGGGAACCAGACGAACCATCACTACCACTAGAGTTTGGCGTTGGTTCCGGGGAACCAGACGAACCATCACTACCACTAGAGTTTGGCGTTGGTTCCGGGGAACCAGACGAACCATTGCTTCCACTAGAGCCCGGGGAACCGGATGAACCATTGCTACCGTTAGAGCCGTACGCTGTATAATTAGTTGTCATTTTTACTCTTTTGAACTCTCTAGCTACGCCAGCAAAACCACACTTGGGGCATTGCCGCTTCCTGCTAAACAATCTTCTAAACATATTAAACATGCCTTCTATTTCTTATACGTTTTTTTGTTCAAAATGTAAAAAAATAAATATAACGACTCGATGGCAAAAAAGGTTATTATCACTTGGGAAGCTTCTCACGAAGCGGTAGTTGGGTTGACATTTGACGAAGATATTGATGCAAATCAATTCGAAAATGATTTAAACCAAAATACAGAAGCCTCTGATCCTAATGGGGCATTAGCAAAAATAGAGCAAATGACCAAAGAAAATAAAATCGATTTTCAAAACATGACAAATGTTTTACTCAAAAATTTTAAAGTCAGAGAAATCTAAAGCCCCCTTTTCTAGGGGCGGAAATGTTTTTCTAACTTCTCTTCCAATTTGTCAAATCTGGAATGAATAACGTCTATAGCTCTTGTTAAGTCACCTTTTGTGACATACTGCTTTGGCATTTCGACTGCCATTTGGGCGACCTTGTCGGTCATCTCGTCATGCTTTTTCCAGAGGTTGTCTATGTTAAGAAATAGTCTTTTCATAGTCCAACCAATAGAGAACGCAGCTATACCTAAAATTATATCTATTGCATTATTAAATTCCATTTTTGACTTTACTTAAATACACTTTTTTTTATTTTTCTTCCCCTAGTTTCGGGATTTCTTTCATTTTGTCCCTTATGGCTCTTTGTTCGTCATAGCCTTGTTCTCCGCCTTTATGTAAGTAATGAAAGCCTCCGTTTAAAGGGAGCTTCTTTTCTATGACCAGCAGTTTTAGCCTGTCGTTTGGGACTATCATTTTAGTTCCGCGATCTGTCATGTAAAAAATTGTTTTCAAAAATCCGACACGAACTATACGCGCCTGCCTTCCAGAGATATACAACACATCATCATTACAGAAATCCTTACCAACACATATCAAAAACCCTTCCGCAGCTTTGTGAATCGCGTCTTTAAACAAGATACCCAAAAAAGCGAAAAGGAATAACCAGCCATACGAGCCCATTAATTGCTCTATGGCTTGTTGAAATTCAGGGCTATTGTGTGCCAGACCAAGGATTTTGTCTGAAGCCAAGTTTATATCGTCCATCTCTAAACAAATATACACCTCTAATTAAGAAATTGGTGTATATATATTGTATATGGAAGATCAAATCGCTAATGCCGGTCAAAATTTTATCGGCGAACACGGTTGGTTGCTCATCGCGGGAGCGGCGGGTTTAATTTTCAAAGAGACTATAACTAGCTTCGCAGCTGCAGTATCAATGTCTCTTTTCGGAGGAATAAAGACTGACGATGTCTACAGTATGGGTGGACGAGCCTGCAGGGTAGTAAGAGTTGGAATAAGATCTACAACTTTCTATTTTGCAGACACTAAAACCCGAGTAGATATAGCAAATGAAGATATTAAAGGTCTAAGACTCGAAAAGAAGATAGCACCGATGGATACAGAATAAGAGCGAAATAGTTATATATTATGCCTAAAGTTAAACTCGACCAATTGGCCAGTTCTTTAGAAGATCTGGATAATCCACAGGGTAGGGCTTTGCAGAGAGAGCCTATTAGACACAGGGAAAAGTTTCATATAGAAGATTTCAAATGGACAAGAAAACAGAAAGATTTTATCAAGATAGCCTTAAGTAAGGAATCTAAGATACTTTTTGCCAAAGGTCCGGCGGGGTCTTCTAAAACTCTCCTTAGTGTTTATTGCGCTCTACATTTACTTAGCGAAGGAAAGGTTTCCGAAATAGTCTATATTAGATCTGCGGTGGAAAGCTCTGATTCTAGAATGGGGTTTTTACCGGGAGACGCTGATCAAAAGCTTCATTTTTATAACCTGCCTTTTTTACATAAAATGGAAGAGCTTATATGCCCTAATGTAATAAAAAAACTACAAAAAGACGAAAGAGTATCAACTTATCCTGTTAATTTTTGTAGAGGTATGAGTTGGAATTCTAAGTGCCTAATATTTGACGAGTGCCAAAATAGTACCGTAAAGGAAATAGTGACTGTTTTAACTAGGTTGGGTATGGGTTCTAAATGCTTCGTATTAGCTGACCCTGCTCAAACAGATTTAAAAAATGGGGCCAGAGGGGGATTCGAAAGAATAGAAGGTCTTTTCACAGATAAAGAAAGTAAAAAGTTCGGCATAAATACTTTCCAATTCGACGAAACCGATGTGGTTAGATCCGAGCTTGTTAGATTTTTGGTAACTAAATTTAAAGACTTGACTACTATTAGCTAGTCTTCTGGACTCTCGCACTGGACCGTCTGCCTCCACCCGTCTTTATGCAAGATGTTTGTCAGCGCACTGCAGAATCTTCTGACTTTTTTTTCAGGTACGTCCCAAAAGAAAGCGTGGAAAATTTCTTCGGTTAAGACTGCCATTTCTCGTTTAGGAGGGAGATCGGGGGAAATATGTATCTTAGGACCTTTATAATCTGGGGGGTCACATAGACCATCAGCGTTGTAGCTGTAATGAGGTCTCTTCTTAAAGATCTTATACTTTATTCCATCGTTGTTAGTAAAAGTGTAATTAGCCATAACATTTTTATTGTGTAAAACGGTATCTAGTTGTAATAACTATTTGCTTAGTTATAAAAGATATGTCTAAGTTAAAAAAAGTTACTTATTGCCAGAGCTGCGGTCAATCTAACCCTTGGGTGATGCAGTCCAAGACCTCCTTGCTGCAGAAGCCGAAATTTTGCTGTTCTTGCGGAACTGATTTAGTCACAGGACAAAAACCTGCTAAGGAAGTTGCTGCCAGAAAAACAGAGATAGAAGAGGAGGATACTCCCATTCCTCTGAATATCCCGCCATTAGAGTTAGATATGGAAGCTTCTTATTTTCCGAAGAGAGACTCGCAAACCCTAGGTAGCTTAGTCGACCCTGCGAGGACAGGCGAAGAAGATACCTAAACCACATGCCCAAAAAGAAGGCGAAAAAAATAGACTTTGAGGACTATATAGATGTTATTGACCAAGAGATTTCCAAAAGAAGAAATAAGTGGACTCTAACTTCTATAGCTTGGATGGATTTTGATGATATTTCTCAAATTCTAAAAATACACATTTTTAAAAAGTGGCATTTGTATGATTGTAGTAAGCCTTTAGCTCCTTGGCTCAACAGAATCATATCGAACCAACTAAAAAATTTAATTCGCAATAACTATAGTAATTATTGCAAACCTTGTTTAAAGTGCGCTGCAGCGGAACCGGATTCTGCCTGCTCAATATATGGCAGTCAAGATGCCAGATGCCCCCTTTATAAATCTTGGCTACGCAAAAAGAAGTCAGCTTATGATGTGAAGATGGCTCTGCCCTTAGAAAAACATAAAGAGAAGCTTAATGATGTTGAGGTTTCTCCTGCGGACATAGAGCTTGGTATTGTAAAATTAAATAAAAAACTTAAAGAGGTCTTAAAGCCTAACGAGTGGATAGTCTACGAAGGCTTTTATATAATGAATAAAACAGAGCAGGAAATTGCTGAAACTCTGAATTTCAAAACTACAGAAAAAAATAGAACTCCGGGATACAAACAAATAAAAAATATACAAAAGTCTATTTTAACCAAGGCTAGAAAAATTTTAAGTAAAAATGAGTTAGACTGGATATGATTGATATTCCTGAATTAAAAAATACTGTTAAGATAAATAGCGAAGGCTGTACGGAAAACTATTCGCCGGAAGACGCAGAAAGGGTTGTGGATAGTATTATTAGTAGATCTCTAAGATATCCTACTACCTATAAGAGCATAACCGAAAAAAAACAAGAGGCAAAAGAGCTAAGGCAGAAAGGTTGGCTAAAGATAGAAGGGGCCTTAAAAAACAAGATAGATTTGATTGACACGATTAGCCGAAAACTTAATTACATATTAGACGGAGGTGAAATAGAAGTTTATTCTGAGTTGGGCAGGCAATTTGGGGAGCGGAATGATAATATATTTAATCAGTCCGAAGCCAGAAATAATCAATTATTTTTATCTGTACCCGAGCCGCTTTATAATGTCCCTGAAATATCAGATATAATTTTTGATAAGACTTTAATTGGAGTCGCTAAATCTTTTTACGAGTGTATTCCTGCTATTGGCACTCTAAACCTCAGAAAAAGTTTCGCTAATAATCTAAACAGCGAAAATACGACTATGTATCACGTAGACCCGAACTCTCCTTATTTTTTTAAAGCTTTTGTCTATTTAAAAGATGTCGACAGTGTGGAGGATGGGCCTTTTACTTTTGTTGAGGGTAGTATAGATAATAAACCTGATAACTTACTAGAAAAATATAGATGGCAAGACGATGAAATAGAAAATTTTTACGGCAAGGATAAAATAAAACATTTAACAGCAAAAAAGGGAGATGTTCTATTTGCCGTGACCTCTGGCTTCCATAAAGGCCAGAAGTGTGTTAGAAAAGATAGAGAGCTTCTAACCATAGATTATATGTGTCATCCTGACAGTTGGGATACTAAAAAATCTATGTTCATTAAGAGAGATACCTTTTTAAACTTACAAAAAGAAGATATACCTTTAACAGACTTTTTAAAAATAAGAGTATGAATGACCTGACATTAACCAATGAGCAAAAGTTTGCACTTACTTCAGTAAGAGACAGTTTCCTCGCAGGGGATGATGTCGATATATCCTTAATGCATCTGATACAAGATGTTGCGGGATTCAAAGGTAAAGACGGGAGAAGCAAAGAGGGTCGTGCTGTAAAATCATATTTAAGCGAGATAGACTTCAATGCAATACCAGCTAGCGAATATCAAAAAGTCGATAAACCAGAACTATCAGAAGAACAAAAAGAGTTTCTAGGAAACCACAGAGGCACAATGAAATATGTTGAGATGTCTCGAATAATTTTTGGAGATGAGTCGTTGACAAGCCTAAGCGCCGAAACAAGGATGGTTACGGACTACTGCAAAAGTCTAGAGGGAGAAGACTTTGAGACTCCAGAAGAACAACAAGAGAGGTTTGAGTATAAACCCCCAAAGCATCCAGATAGAGTTTTAAGCAGGGTTAATAGATTTGTTCACGACAGCGGAATAGATAAAGATAAAATTACGCCTAGACAAAAAAAGAATTTAGAAAGGTTGATGGGCTACCTTCATACCTTTAGGTTTATTCATCAGATAAATAACTACGAACACGAAACAGAAAGAGAGTTATTTGAATCTTCGTTTGTTAGATATACCAATGACAAGCCGGACTTAACTCAAGAAGAAGTAGACCAGTATATAGTCTTGTCTGGAGAAGTGGTGATAGCGTCCAATATCCAAAGAAGGGTTGGGAGACTTCAGAGATTACTTGATGATACTGCCAACGACAACGAGGGAAGAAGGATATCAATGAGTTTAGTGGAGGCTATAAGCACGGCTACAAACGAATATAACTCTTGTGTTAATAGACAGCATAAACTACTAAGCGACCTAAAACAAAAGAGAAGCGATAGGTTGAGTAAGCAAGTCCAAGACAATGCAAGTATATTGAATCTTGTTGAGACTTGGAAAGAAGAAGAAAGCCGAAGAGAATTAATAAAGATGGCAGAGCTAAGAAAGGGTACTATTAAAGACGAGGTGGAGAAGCTAGTAACTATGGACGATGTCAAGGCTAGAATATTTGGATTATCAGAAGAGGAGGCTTTAAATGGATAAGTCTCTAAGTGAATGTATGAAAATGGAGTTTGTCTGTAAAATAGACGGAAAAAAATTCGAAACAGAAAAACAGCTCCATATGTATCTCAGAAAGTATAAGATGCGTATGGCTGAGTATTATCAAAAGTATTATCCTAGGAGAGATTTACTTACTGGAGATTTAATTAAATTCAAAAATAAAAGTCATTATTTTTCTAATTATTTTAATTCAAGACCTAACATGAAGAAATACCTCGAGTCGGCCTCTGAAGAAGACGCTAGAAAATTTTGTGTTCAAGTAATCAAAGACAGGATAATGAGAAGGAAAATTAAGTATTCTCCTACTCAAGTTGAAATGAGGTCTTCCATGATGCCGCCTATTTTTTATTATCAAAAGCTGTTTGGTAATTACTACGATCTTTGTTATGAGCTTGGATTACTAAAAAGATTTAAAAGAGTTCCTAAAAATAAAATCAAAGAAAGCATAGAAGAAGGTTATGAAATCATTGTTGATACAAGAGAGCAAAAGCCATTAAATATAAACTACGGCACAAGAAGAGAGGGTCTGAAATTTGCGGATTATTGGCTCGATAAAGAGAACAATAAGTGCTTCGTAGAAAGAAAAGAGACGAAAGACTTTATAGGTACTTTTACTGGCGGTTGCGAAAGATTTTCTAGAGAGCTAGGGAGAGCAAAAGAGCAGGGCGCTTATGTTGTAGTAGTTGTTGAAAACTCTTTAGATAACATGATGAAATTTAATTACCTAAAGTATATCACAAAGAAAGTTCAGGTAACCCCAGAGTATGTGATGAGAAATGTTCGAGACATAATACAAAATCATGATAACGTACAGTTTTTATTTGCGAAAGGAAGAACAGAAGCTACTAGGTTGACTAGAAAACTTTTCTTTTGTGGTCAAAACTATAAAAATGTAGATCTACAGCTAGCTTATGATCTTAATCTATTGTAATGTGGTCAGCTCCTGCAAAATACGAAAAAGAAATCGAAGATGTTAATGCTAAATTAGCAAAGCTGGAAGGCTCTCTAGAAGACAAACAAGCACGCAGTACCCTAGCTGAATTTTTAAGAAATAATTTATATTTTACTACGTATCTTTTAAGCGGTATAAAGTTAGCGCCTTACCAAGAAATAACTTTAAGAGCCTTATTTAATAGAAATTTTAGTATGTGTGTATGGGGTCGAGGATGTGGCAAAAGCTTCATAGCTTCAATATTTTGTTTTTTGCAATGTATATTTGAACCCAATACAAAAATACTAATAGCTGGCCCAACATTTCGTACTGCAAGATTTATTTTCAATAACATAGAAAAGATAGTAGAGACAAAAGAAGCCGCCCTTTTGGCCCAAGCCTTCGGAGCCAAGGTAAAAAGAAACGACCAGTATGAGTGGAGAATAAACGGAGGCACTATAACAGCCATCCCTTTAAGCGGAGAAAAGATTCGTGGTTTCCGCGCTAACATACTTGTACTTGACGAGTATCTTTTGTTGCCGGAAGACATAATCAAAAACGTACTCATGCCATTTCTCGTTGCTCCTCAAGACATGAAGAGAAGGATGGAAATCAAAGAGATCGAAGATGGCTTAATTAAGGAGGGCGTAATCAAAGAAGAAGATAGGACTAAGTTTGAAAATAAGTCTAAAATGATAGCGCTGTCTTCAGCTAGCTATACTTTTGAGAATCTTTACAAGACCTACCAAGAATGGATTGGGAAAATACAATCAGACGAACAAGAAGGAGACGCTAAATACTTTGTATCTCAAATGGGGTATGAGGCTTTACCAAAGGAGATGATAGACAAGACTATCATTGACGAAGCCCAAGAAGGAGGGTCTTCCCACTTTTCGTTCCAGCGAGAATATTGCGCTCAGTTTACAGATGGAAGTGATAGCTACTTTAGCGCAAAGAAGATGGAGATGTGCACTTTGAAAAGTGATGAAGAACCATCTACTCTTATGGTCGGCAGAACAGGTAGGCGTTATGTAATGGGAATTGACCCCAATATGAGCGATAGTCCTACGGCCGACTACTTTGCTATGTCTGTCATAGAGATAGACGACGATACGGGTCAAGGTACCTTAGTGCATACTTATGCGGGACTTGGAAGCCTAAACAAACATGTAAAATATTTAGCTTATTTACTTCAGGCTTTTAATATTGTTTTTATATGTCTTGATAATGCTGGATCCGATACCTATTTAGATAGCTGTAATGAATCTCAATTCTTTAAAGATGCTAGAATAAATTTAAAAACCATACCCTTAAACTCAGACGCAGAAGGAATAGAATATCAAAAAACTTTGAGACAAGCTAAACAAAAATACAATCAAGAAAACCATCAAATTTGTTTTAATCAAGTATTTACTAGTAATTTCATACGTAGAGCTAACGAACACCTACAGGCCTGTATAGACTATAAAAAAATTTGGTTCGCTTCTAGGACGGCTTCAAATGAATTATTTTTTAATAGAACTAGTTCTATAAGATTACCCTATCCTAAAAAATTAGTATTTATTGATGACCGAAAAGAATGGTCTATGCTTGACTTTATTGAGCATCAAGATGATATGATTTACCAAACTAAGAAACAATGCAGTTTAGTAGAACATAAGGCAACCGCAAGGGGGTCTCAGAATTTTGACCTACCTCAGCACCTAAAAAGGTCCACTTCTGTAAACAAAGCAAGAAAAGATAATTATTCCTCACTAATGTTGGCAAATTGGGGTCTTAAGCTTTATAACGACATAAATAAGGTCGAAATCGACACTAACAAGGAAACTTTCGAGCCTATTATGCTTTTTTAAGTGTAAATAAAGTCGAATAAGTTTTTATGGCAAGCACAATTAGAACTGGTCAGGTAGATGAGAGTAGCTTCCTTAAGCTATTCAACACGAAACTTTCTGGTAGCGCCACAAACAAATCTGGCTTTTATACACATGATAATACTTCTGGCTTTGTCGCTTTTTCACAGGGCGGACCAAAGTCTATGACCGGTTATAGTGGCGATATCATGAGTAGGACTTCTGGCTTAACCACTGCTGTTTCTGGGGCTCTAGATTCATCTGGATTATTTCTTAAGACTAAATCTGATGATGTCTCTGGTCATGCGGAGAGCTTTGCAACTGGAGCGAGCGGCTATCTTTCTGGGCAAATAACTAATGTTTCGGGTCAGTTTGCTGACACTAGTGGCGAGTTTCTAAAATCTGGAAGTTTGTACCATACTGGTTCAGGAGATTTTTCCGTAAATGCGCCGAGCGGAGCCTTAGCTTTTTCCTCGGGGCATAATGACACGTTTGGTTTTTTTATTGCGACTGGAGATACATCAGTCAAAGCAGGATGGATGAAAGTCCCCGGTCAAGCCGAAGTTACTGGCATAGTGTCAAATTCTAGCGGTGATTTAAAAACAAGCCTAGAAGCAACAGGGGCTAATGTTAGCGGCGCGATTGATAATGTACTAGCAGACACTTCTACCAAGTTCACGGCTAAAAAAACTTTTAACGCAGGTCTTAAGGCAAACCTTGTGGACTTCGATGGAGTTACAGCGAGAGTTAACGCGAATAAGTCTTTAACTTTTGATGACGCAAGCGGGGCTCTCTTGACCTTGTCTCCGGGATATGGGCCTGATGCTCCGGTGTTTTCTGTTACTGACAAAGCTGGTTTGCCGTTGATGGATATATTTGATGACGACAGAATAAAACTAGGTCCTTACGGCACCAACCCCTTAAATGTTAGTGGAGAAAAAGTTTGTTTGGGCAACTACAGATCTTATTTTAGCGGATCAAACGTGCATTTAAGCGGAGATGTGACGGTAAACGACCTATTGACTATAAGTGGTATATCTGGAGGGTATGCTATATTTAATAATTTGCCAGTACATCCTAACACAGGAGGGATGCCTAATGGAGCTTTGTTTATAAGTGGCAACAACACTGCCGGAAAAGGCAGAACTTTGATGGTGGTTTAAAATGACAAGAAAAAAAACAACAAGTAAAAAAGAAGAAGAAATTCAGCCAATGATGAGCAGTTTCGCGGCATCACCTTATACCACCTTAGACAACCAATCGACAAGACAGCGCAGGAACGTAGGTGGACAAATAGATAGGACAAACAGGTTTGAAAATATTGATAATGGACTAGTCCCCTATAAGTACACAAAAGGCGTTAATAATAAAAGTTCTCTTGATGTTAGAGATGTGGTAATTCTTTGTCAAAAAGCCTATTATAATTTTGCGGTATTTAGAAATGTTATTGATTTAATGACAGAGTTTTCTTCGACGAATCTTTACTTCACGGGTGGCAGTAAGAAGTCAAGAGATTTTTTGGATGCTCTTTTTAAGAAAATTGATATACAAAGTTTCCTAGATAGATTTTTTAGAGAATACTATAGATCAGGAAACGTTTTTATTCATAGATTCGACACTAAGATTCAACCAGAGGATTTAAAAAGAATTACCCAAACTTATGGTGGCGGGAAATTAAGCTCCTTAGGGTACGGAGAGGACAGCAAGCTTCCTTCTAGATATATTATATTAAATCCAGCCGATATTCAAATGGGAGGTAATATATCATTCTTTTCTGGAATGTATTATAAAACACTAACGGACTACGAACTAGAAAGAATCAAAAATCCAAAAACAGAGGAAGATAAGCAAGTCTATGATGCCTTAGACCCAGAGACAAAGAAAGCTTTAAAAAGCAGGAATATAGGGATTATTTCCCTTAGGTTAGACCCAGATAAAGTTACTCCTGTGTTTTACAAGAAGCAAGACTATGAACCATTTTCTGTTCCATTGGGATTTCCAGTTCTAGAAGATATCAACTGGAAGTCTGAAATGAAGAAAATGGATATGGCATTAACAAGAACCACCAACCAAGCGATACTACTTATCACAATGGGGTCCGAGCTGAAAGACGGCAGCCTAAATATAAATCAGAGAAGTATAGAGACAATGCAAAAGCTTTTCGAAAATCAATCTGTTGGAAAGGTTCTTGTTTCAGACTACACTACCAAAGCTCAATTTGTTATTCCAGATATAGCTGGCATCTTGGATCCTAAAAAGTACAGTGTTGTAAATCAAGATATTCAAATGGGGCTTAACAACATTTTGGTTGGCGAGGATAAGTTCGCTAATACAAGCATTAAAATTCAGGTATTTATCGAAAGGCTAAAGCAGGGAAGAGACGCTTTCATAAATCAATTCCTTTGTCATGAAATAAAGAGGATTTGCAAATCTTTGGGTTTTAAAAATTATCCAAAGGCAAATTTCCAAGAGATAGAGCTTAAAGACAAGACTACTTGGAACAGGGTCGTTGCTCAACTTATTCAATATGGTATTCTTACCGCAGAGGAAGGTTTGGAGGCGATTAGCTCTGGCAGGCTCCCAGAACCCGAAGAGTCTGTCGAGTCACAGAAAAAATTCAGAGAGCTCAAAGAACAAGGCTACTATTCTCCTCTACTTGGTGGAGGAGGAGATAATCAATCAGAGAAAGAGGGAGCAGGTAGACCTAGCGGAACACCTTCACCACAGACCACAAAGAAGGTTACCCCTATAGGGGAGAAGACCTCCGGTTCCCAAAAATTTAGCGTAGAAAAAATTAAAGAAAATTTGACGCTAGCCGAAAAGCTAGAAACAGAGATTCAGGAAAAACTCAAATTGAAATATGAGAACAAAAGAGTAACTAACAAAATTAGAAGTCTATCTTCTGAATTGAGTAAAATAGTTATGGCCAATGAATCTTCTGATAAATGGCTAGAGAAAGTTAGTGAATATATTAATAACCCAACAGATACTAACGAAAAAGCTATAAAAGAAATACAAAGTATAGCTTTGGAGCATCAAGTGGATGAGTATCTAGCAGGTTTATTGTATGCAAGTAAGGTTTAAAATATGAGCGAAAATCAAGAAAATATCCAAGATGTTAATCAGTACTTCGGTGCTGAAGGAATAGATGTTATGGTCCCGGACATTCCGTTGCCGCCAGAGCCAGAAGAGAAAAAAGAAGTAAAAGATGAAGTAGAGGGAGCGTTTAAATTTGCTTTCGTTGGTGCCGGGCAAGGCGGTTCTAGGATCGCAGAGAGTTTCCATAAGCTAGGCTATAGGAAAATTGGCGTTATAAATACAGCTCAGCAAGACCTTAATTCTATTAACGTGGAAAATAAGCTTTGTATTGGCTCGGGTGGAGCTGGAAAAGATAGAGCTGTCGCAGCTAAGTGCTTCGAGGAGAAGAGGGATGACGTTTTAGATTTCATGCGTCGCTCTTTTGGAGAAGATGTAGATAGAATTTTTGTTTGTGCAGGTGCTGGCGGAGGTTCCGGCGCAGGAACTCTTGTGCCTCTTGTTAAAACCGCTCAAGAATTACAAGAGACAGTGAAATCTGGATCCAAAAAAGTTGGTGTCATACTAGCCCTACCTAAATACTCAGAGGGAAGAAAGGTTAACTCTAATGCTTACGAGACTCTAAAAGAGGCTTGCGCTTTAGTGGATCAAGGAATAGTATCACCTCTAGTTATTATTGATAATGAGAAGACAAGCAAGCTTTATTCAAATGTCTCTGTTTCTAATTTTTGGCAGACAGCTAATATGAGCACGGCTGGCGTATTTCACTTGTTTAATATGACGGCTTCTAGAGACAGCTCGTACTCATCTTTTGATTCTAGTGACTATAAAAGTGTTTTGGATTCCGGTATTACTATCTTTGGTGCTACGCCGGTTCCTCAATGGGATGACCCAGTAAGCATTTCAAGGGCTGTTAGGGGCATAGCTCAAAGTGGCAGTATGTCTGGTGGCATTGATATATCCACAGCAAACGTTGCTGGAGCCATACTTATTGGAGGTAAAGAGGTTCTGGACAAGATCCCTCAATCTAATCTTGACCAAGCCTTTGATCAGTTGAGCAGAATATTAAGGTCTGGGAGTATGGTGCATAGAGGTATATATAGTGGGGACAAAGACAACCTTACGGTATTCACCACTATCGGGGGAATAGCTACTCCTCAAGAAAAATTAAACGAGCTAATGAAACTTGGGGATTTGACCAACCAAACAGATCCACAGGAGGACACACCGGATAAAGCTTAGCGAAAAATAAAATTTCCAAAAATAGAAAAAACAATGTAATTGATTGTATATAATAGGAGAAATTTACAATGGCAAACAAAGATAATACGTTCATTTTAACAACCGCCAAGAGCAAGCTATCTAACTTAACTAGTGGTGACGGAAACCACGGAATAAAATATCTGATTGGTGATAGCGTAGTGGGACCGCACGAGACTTTTGTGGGTGGTCCAACTGGTATCGTGATCCCAATCACAACTGAGGCTATTGCTGCTGCAGATGTGGATGCAACCCAGACCCACGCATCTACAAATACTTTGGGAGACCCAGCTGTCTCTGAGTACGCTTTAACATCCGGAGATCTTATAGCTTCCGCGGGTGCCGCTGGAGCAAGAGAGAAAAACGGTGGAGCTCAAAAATTTATTAACGCTGTTCTTGATGGTGCGTACAGAGGCTATACTTCCGGTGTAGCCCAAAGCAGTGGCTTAAATTCCATGACGGTTACTAGAGGCTCTTTGAGTTTGTCTAGTACGGCCATTAATGATGGAACAGGCATTGTTAACACCTATACAAGATCTTATACTGTAAACTTTAAGTATTATCAATCTGGTACAATCAACGCCTCTGGCTCGTTTGATCCGGCAACTACGGATATCGCTAACGATGCTTCCAACGGCGTACCGTTCTAAGAAGTAAGGTTTGCATTTCCCTATTTAAAGACCCCTCATTTATTTGAGGGGTTTTTTTATTTTTTTTATAAGTTTTTTAAAAATAAGTGTATAAACTTTTAGGTAAACTTAATGGAATCCATTCGTAAAATGATGTCGCTTGATGTAGAGTACTCTTATGGTAAAAAATTTGCTCCAGTTTCTGGAGAAAAAGACGCGGCTTTAGAATTCTCTAGTAGGGTCATGCAGCTCTTAACTAGTAAAGCAAATCAGCATAACTACACAAACGAAGAACAAGTTACCTCTGAGGGATTAAAGGAAATTTTTGTAGACAATCTTTCTGAATCTTTACAAATTACTCAAGCTTTGGCTAATGTGAATGTCTTTCTGAACATCTGCTCTGCTGGACTTATGGATGATGGGGATCATTTCGAACCTTCTATGGAGGAAATAAAAGAAGCCGAAAGGGAAGTAAAAAGGCACGGCTTGGCAAGTTATGACTTCAGAGACGTAGATGATTTATATTTTCAAAGTGACGAGCAAGCCAGATCAGAAGCGAAAGACTGGTTAAATAGTGTAATTTAAAAAAAGGACAACTTAAAATGGCCAGATCAACAAATTCACAACAGACGCAGGGAGTGCCTTCTGTATCAAGAACGGCTAATAAAGCAGGAGCCGGTGCTGTGGTCGCAGCAAGCAGTGGGGATACCGTCGTAATCACAGACATATTAGCTTCAGCGGCTACTACTATTAGTACCTTGGCGGCAGGGGGAGGTACTATTATAGCTTATGTTCCGGCTGGATCGACAAGTTTAAACCAAGGCATTCCAGTACCAACTAGTTCCGGCGTTTTCAGTAGTGCTGGTAACGTAACAGTGAACTATTATATAACCTGATGAAATATACTACAATCTTCAGCTCAAACGTAAGGCCTGTCGTATCAGAAGAAAAAGATAAGTATTTAGCTTTGGCTTCTGCTATCGAAGTCGCTCAATTTATTCCAGAAGTAGATGAGAAGCAGGTTGACTTGCTTCCCATAGCTTTTAATGCATTTGTGGCTAACAGAGTTAATAGAAATGGAGACGTAGTTGATACAGATACAGCTTTAGCCTTTCATAAAGATTTTAAAAATAAACCAATTAATATAGAACATAACAGAGATAAAGTAATTGGTACTATTTTAACAGCAGGTTTTTCAGAATTTGGAACAGATAAGCCATTAACAGAAGAAGAGGTAAAAGATATAAAAGGACCTTTTAATGTTACTCTAGGTGGAGTTATCTGGAAAGTAGTAAACCAAAGAATAGCAGACTTGATTGAAGAGTCAGCCGACCCAAGCAGCGAAGACTTCATGAGGATTAGTGCTAGCTGGGAGTTAGGCTTTAGAGATTATAATTTGGTGCTTTTAGACGGAAGTGATAAAAACATAGAAAATGGGCTCATTGTTGATGACGAAGAAGAAATCGCAGACATGGAAAAAGATCTAAAAGCTCTTGGGGGAGAAGGTAAAACTAAAGACGGAATGTCTGTCTATAGAAAGGTTGTGGGAGAGGTCGTACCTCTTGGAATAGGACTGACCGAAACTCCCGCTGCCGACGTAAAGGGCGTGTCAACCAAGAAGAGCGTTGAAGAGCCCAAAGAAGAAAAGACTTTTGCTGAAGTTGATAAAACTTCACAAATACAAGAAAAAAATGTAATAATCCAAAACGAGGACAAAGCTATTATGAAAATAGAAAGTATTAAAGACATCACGAACGAGTCTTTGAAGGAGCTTTCTGCCTCGGCTGTTTCTGATTTTATCGAATCGGAACTCAAGGAAGCTTCCGAGAGATTTTCAGCCGAAAAACAAAAGGTGGAAGCTAATCTCAAAGAAGCTCAAGAGAAAATCGCATCTATTAATGTAGATTACGATAAAGTCAAAGCAGAACTAGGAACTGTTACGGAAAAGCTTGGCGCGCTGGAAACTGAAAAAGCGGTAAAAGAAGCCGAAGAGTTGTTCTCTCAGAGAATGGCCTCTTTGGACGAAAAATACGCTCTTGAGGATACGGATCGCGAAGTTCTTGCCACGCAGGTTAAAGATCTCGATGTTGAAGGCTGGGAAGCTTTCGCAAAGAATCTCGAAGTTCTGCTGAGAGACAAGTCAAGAGAAGTCTTGGCTAAAAAGGAAGACGAAGCTTCTAAGGAAGCTGAAGTTGAAGAAGAGACAAAAGCTTCTGATGAAGTTGTGGACGAGGCTATCGAAAGAGGCGAAGAAGAGGAAAGTGCTATTCCAGCATCTACCGAAGCTTCTGAAGGTTCCACCTACGATAAGTATAAGAAAGCTTTTGAAATCGATCAATTTGATATTAATTACTAATATACAAGGAAATAAAATATTATGGCAACGTTTGTTAAAAACACACAACGGCTGAAGCCTTTCAGGCAACACGCCGAGACAGACGTCATTAACCTTTTCAGTCTTAAAGACGACGACGGAGACGTAATAGACTCTTATTCTGACCTTAAAGCCGACGGCGGCAAGGTCAATAAGGGGCTTCTCGTTTCTGTTAAGTCTAATGGTTGGAAAAATACTGACGATCCTGTAAATAAAACTGGTATCGGTAACCCCGGTGCTAGCTACACGAACACGGTATCATTCCGTTATGGCGCAGCTGCAAATATCGAACCTTGTGCATCTGGTAGTCAGCCTCTTGGCCTTACCCTTTGGGACGTCGCAGAAGTCGACGAAAATGGCGAGAAGTTGATTTATCATCCGCGCAAGGCTGCCGAAATGCAGGCTGTGGTTAGTGGTCAGGCAGTTCCTGTCTTGGCCAAGGGTATTATTCTTTACAGCGGAAACCTCACAAGTGGTGGCGCAAATACTGTAACAGCAGGAGCTAAAGTTTATGCTGATATGTTGCGTCAGGGCGATCTGAGTTCGGCTGCTACTGAGAGCACCGGTGGTGCAACTCAGACGCAGGTTGGTACCGCTTTGGGATCTGTTGACGCTGACGGTTTCATTCTGTTGAAGATTGACCTCTAATTTTAAACAAGAAAAGGAGATTTAATAAAATGAGACTTAAATTGAAAAACACCCCTGAGCAGGTTGAACTCATCAAAGCGATGGGTAACAAAAACCAGCTCGTCGCCCGTGAGGCGCAAGAAGCTTTTGCAGCTTTTCTAGGCCCTGTAGTCCGTAAGGTTCTACAGCAGGCCGCAACGGCCGGAGCGGTTTATACCGATGCTCCGTTTAATCAAGATGAGGGAGCTAGCTATCCTTTGGATCTTTATTATAACGAAACCAATGATGGTTACGTTAGCGTTTGGTCGCAGAATGTCGCTGGTGGTCTTCCCACTTCGCAAGACGTATCTGCTGTCCAAGAGTTGAAGATCGCAACTTATCGTTTGGATGCAGCTGTTTCTATCACCAAGAAGTATGCTAGACAAGCAAGACTTGATGTTGTGAGTAAACTTATTGAGCGTATGTCTCAAGAGGTTCTCGTTAAGCAGGAAAGAAATGCTTGGGCTGTGGTGCTTAATGCACTCGCTAACGCTAGTACTTCTTCTGTTACTGCGGATTCTGTTGGAGTCACGGATTTGGCTACAGGTAGTCACGTTATTCCAGCTTACAACACTAATAGATTCCAGTTGGCCGACTTGAACAAGTTGATGACTCTCAATAAGAGAATCAATCAGTCTTGGGCAGACGGTACTCCTGATGCTGCTTACAGCAACGGTATTACCGATCTGTACGTCAGCCCTGAGATCAAAGAGCAGATTCGCGCTTTTGCTTATCAGCCAATGAACACTGTTCAGGCTACTAGTGGCACTAGCTCTATTCCGCTACCAGACAACATTAGAACAGAAGTGTTCAATTCTGCTGGTATGCAGGAGATCTATGGTGTAAACATCGTTGAGCTCAATGAGCTTGGTATTGGCCAGAAGTACAACACCGTCTTTGACGAGTTTGATTCAGGCAAAATCGCCCCTCATGCTAGTACCGCCGGAACGGCTATTGCGTTCGCTGGTGGGACTCATGAGCTCGCAGTTGGCGTTGATAATAGCAAGGGTGCGTTTGTTCGCGCTATCGCTCAAGACGCTGATACTGGTGACACCTTCACGACTAGCCCAGATGATCAGTTCACTCAGAGAAATGAGAGAATTGGTTTCTATGGTTCGTTGGAAGAGGGTCGCGTATGTATCGACGCTCGTGCAGTTGTTGGACTCGCGGTCTAATAGAGACCCAAAATACATTATCGAAGCCCCCGGAAACGGGGGCTTTTTTGTTTCTTTTTTTAGGCGATTGTGTGTATAACTAGTTATAACGGAGAAAGGATAAGTTATGGCAGTTAAAAGGAAATCAACTTCAAAAAGTAAGAAAAAGTCTAAGTCTAAAGATATGATCCAAACCCATGCTATGGAAGAAAAACAAGGATCAGATTTTGAAAAAACTACTTTAGATCAGGTATGGGGAGACGTAGGCTCTTCGAGATATGGGACTCTTGACGAAGAGGAATACTCTTCTAGAATCAGGAGTATGAATAAAACCGATCTACATGCGCACGCTGTCAAGTTTGGGATTCTACCAGTCGACAACAGGCAGCTTCTTACTACTAGGTTAATAAGAGAGTTCAAAAAGCATGTTTTAGGGTACAGGAAGCCAGCTTCTAAAAAAACTAAAATTTCAAAAGAACCATCGAGAGCTGTTAAGTCTATTCTAGCCGAAGGCAGATAGAGTGTAATTATGTCTGTATGCCTCAACTTATTGGTACAGGCCAGCTAGATCTTGACAACTTAAAAGAATACTTTTTAAGGTCAGACTCTGATAGTTTATCCGGCAGTGCATCAAACACTACCGGATTTTATCCCTATACGGGTAACCCAGCGCAGTTTGCAAATACGGGATATATAGATTCTGTAAGTGGAAGTATATCTGGATATATAGATACAGTAAGCGGCGTATTGAGGACGGACCTGCTAAAGTCAGGTTTAGACTTAAGTGGGTACGTTGGTACGGTATCAAGTGAGCTAGCTTCGGATATAGATGAAGTAAGCGGAGATCTTAGGTATGTTAGTGGCTTGCATGCAGCCACAAACACAATAGCCACTGGCAATCAAAACGACGTAGATACATTAAGTGGCGAACTTCTTAATACAGGGGAAAAGTTATCTGTACTTATAACTGGAGCGACAGGAGATGGCTTGAGTGGTTATGTCACTGGGCACGTTCATGACACTAGTGGTATATTAGATGCAAAAATTACTTCTTTAAATACAAGCTTAAGAAGTCATGTAGAAGAAGATTACCTGAGCAAAAGAGACGAGTCGGAGGTAGTCTCGGGCTCCGTAAGTTTTCTAAAAGCTATAAAGCTAACAAGAGGATCAGAGCACGAAAGAGTTGGCGATAGAGATGAAATAGTTACTACTCAAAGTGGTGTTAATATGTATAGTTATGTGAGTGGGGTTAATGTTGGCCCGGAGTCTGCTTACCATGAAGTTTTAACTACTTATTTACGTCATCCTCAAAGCGGGGATAACGTAAGACAAGATTTGATATTCAGCACTTTTCAGTATAGCGGAGGAATCCCAGAATAATGTCTGCTCATAACGGAAATTTAAGAAAGAAGCTGGAAGGTATAAGACTATATACTAATCAGTTATATTATAAGAGTTACCCGGGTAAGCCTACAACTAACCTTATACCTACTGCTGAAGATAACTTTGGCTTTAACGCCAAACTAGGAGGCAGTCCTCATAGGTTTTATAGAATATATAGTAATAAAGACACTGATCAACAGGGCATGTATAAATCTTTGGCGACAGGGTATATGTCTGAGAGTGACGTAGTCTACAAGACAAATTTTGCTGGTCGCAGTAATAAACTTTTCGGGTTACATTCTTTTTCGGGGAGCTCGCTTAAATTAAAAATAGGGCAAGAATATATATTCTCTTGTGAAGTATTTGTATCCAAGAGACATAATAGAACCTCTGGTCTTGGTTCGGTGATATCTATTAAAGCTACTGACCAAAATGGAAAATATTATGGTAATTATGATTTTTCTAAATCTGGAACTTGGCAGGTTGTCTCTATTGTTTTCGTACCAAAGCTAGAGACGCTAGTAACCGCTACATCTGGCACTTCGGGCTCATCAGGTTCCTCGGGTTCTTCTGGACTTAGCTCCTTGATAAAGACTACGCTTCGCCATACTGCCTATTTCTGGCCTCAGGAGAGCACTACGAGCGCTTCTGAGCGTTCTGGGGGGTATATACTATACAAGAACCCACAACTAGAAAAAGGTTCACAAAGGACACAGTTCACAAGAAAAGAGAAGCCTAGGCTGTCTCCAGCTAGCCTAAAAGATATAAGCTCAAATAAGAACTCTTTTAGCGTAAGTGGCATGTCTTTTTCTTCTGACTCCAAACCTATATTCTCTGAAAATAGCTTTACTAATTTAGGATTGACTTCAACAGACACAGGCTTAAACTCAGGTCTTCAGATAAATTCAACACAAAAAAAGACCCTTGAATTCTGGTTTACTGGAACCTCTCTTTCTGAAGGAATATCCACTTTATTTTATGGAGATATATCTGAGGGAGCCAGATTCACAGATAAGAATAATGTTTCCAGAAAGCAGCATGTTTATATAAGCGATAAAAAACTTCATTGTGATTTATACAACGAGTTTGGGCTTTCAAGCAGCACGTTTACGGTAGACTCTGTAGTAGATGAGGGGGCTATAACCAACGTAATTGTCTCTGTTGATATGACAAAGTCATCTGGTAAGATAAAATTTTATGTAAATGGTTATTTAAAGAGTTCTCAGATTATCTCAAATTTACAAACGCCAACTAGCATAACTTTGTACCCTTTTTTAAATACAACGAGCTCTTTAGAGTCTTTATCTTCTAGCACAACCTATAGTCTAAATGAGGGAGGGCTAGAGGTAGAAAAAAATACAACACAAAAAGCTTTTGACAAAGGGCTTGCAGTAAATTATAAAATAAGTTCTTATAATGAAAATGGGGAGTCAGCGGCTTCCGCTAATAAAAAAGTTTTAATAAATAAGCGAAACTCTTCTGTGTCCGTCAGCTGGGCAAATGTAAGAGAAGCAAGGGGGTTTTATGTTTATAGGTCTATAAGTAACGTCTCAGAGTTTGACGAGGCCTCGTTATTAATAAAAGCAAGAAACCCTTACTTTGGAAAAGACGGCAACGATATAATTAGCTTTATAGATGACAACTCTATAACACTCAAAGAAGGCATACCTAAATCCAGCTCAACTTATTCAAAATACAAAGTAAACAATACTAGCTTTTATGATGGGCCGGACCTAAAGGCCGCAATAGGAGGTTTGCCGCTCGGTAATACAAATGAAAAATCTTATATAGACGGAATTATATATAAAGTCTCAGCGTATTCAAAGGCCTTTAATGCAAGCGACGCGCTATACGCATATATAGAAGGTTCTAGAGATTTCAACCTAAAAAATAATACTGCTCCTTACAGTTTTTCAGTTTCTTCTGGAAATTCAGTAGGGGGATTTGGAGGAGGATACTAAGATGTCAAGTAAAGTAAATTATGGTAAATATAGAGTCAATACTGATGGTCTTGTTTTTAGAGTAGACGGATATTCTGACAGAAGTTATGATCACAACACGGAGTATTGGAGAGATTTGACCCCCAGTGGTCTAGATGTGAAGTTGCAGAACACTGGTCTTTATGACGAAACTAGTGGCTACTATAAGTTTAGAAACCCAGATAACGGAGATAATACCTACGGAGCTATATCAGGGTCAAATTTTATCGGTTTAAGGTCTTTGGGAGTTTTAAAAGATGCAGACTCTAGTTTTACTATAGAGGCGTTTTTCGATATAAAAGATTCTGGTTCTGACTCTCCTCCTGATGATGGCGCAGTAATATTCGGAAATACAGACCATAACAAGAGTGGTTATTCTTACGGATTTGTGACGCAAACAGGTAACGGCGGAGAGATAAGCGGTATAAAAGCTGTTGTCTCTACAAACAAAGTCGACGGTAGTGATAACAACCCATGGACAGGTATGAGCGTTACGCTATCTGATGTAGACGATCCCTCTATATCTGGATCTGACTTCAGGCATGTGGCTATGACCTACAATAGTTCTACTAGTGAAATGATAGGGTATATGGATGGCCAAAAGAAAGGAACGGCTTCTTTTCCAGCGACTAACTCTTCCGGATTTCATACTGGCGATGAAAATGGGACTTACCAGCAGTTTTATGTGGGTGGCAATAACAGTTCTGGCCTAAATATTAATGTGGGCGTGGTTTCGGCTTACAACCGAGCCCTTTCTAGCGGTGAAGTTTTAGCCAACTGCAAGGCAGTAAAACATAGATACGGACAGGGATATTAGTTTTGAAATTCGACCTTTTGCTATTTAAAACTATTTGATGAACAATGCTCCCTTTTTTGAGGAGGCCGCGCCTTTATTTAATACAAATAAACAAAGAGGCCAAGAAAAATCTAAAGATGTTGCTATAAAGCTAAACTCCTTTTCTTTTGGAGATACTTTATCAGCTACGCCAACGATAAGAAAGTTAGCGGAGTATTACGCTAAAAAAATAATAGTGTGCACGCATAAACCTTTTCTTTTTGAGCACAATCCATATGTTCTTTTTACGATACATGCAGATGATTTTAAACAAGAACATTATGATAAATACGAGGTCTTTGATACTTTTAATTCAATAGGAAAGGCAGATAGAGCTGGGATAGAAAAAAAATACGCAGCTTTCGATATAAGAAAGATACATTGCACGGAGATAGGCTTTGACTTGATGCCAGAAGAGCTTCATTGCGATTATTACCCCGGAACAATAGAGTTTAATAGAGGTGACCAAGACTTTCTAGCTAATAACAAATACGCAGTTGTTCATATAGGACAAAATTGGCCTAGTAGAACTTGGCCAAAAGAGAGCTACGTTAATTTGATAAGAGGGCTGAATAGAAATCACCTAAAGGTTGCGTTAGTTGGGTTTGATCAGAAACCTGAGCCGGGCCAATATAACCACGATAAAACTTGCTATAATTTCGATGCTTTAGATTTTGAAGGAGTAAGTTTTTTAAATAGAACTTCCTTAGATCAAGATTATTATATAACTAAGAACTCAGAGGCTTGCGTGACTATGGATACAGGACAGCTACATCTGGCAGGCTGCACTGACGCTCATATTATATTTATAGGAGCTTCTGTTCACCCTTTTTGGAGAGCTCCCTACAGAAAAGGAAGTCAATCTTATAAAATGACTTTCGTCGGTGGCACGTGCGAAGCTTTTTGTGCGTCGGACCCAAAGTATTCTGTTATAGAGCACGGTACCGTTAATAGTGTTCCCCCTTTGCCTTTTTGCTTAGAAGGGAGGCCTAATTTCGACTGTCAACCTAGGTGGGAAGACGTTCTTTCTTCTACCTTAAAAGTTACAGAATGAAAAGAAAGATATTATTTATACCCATGCATCTTTCTACTGGTGGGTCTCCTCAGTGGCTGCATGAGCTTATAAAAGTCTGTTTGTCGGAGAACGAGGTTTTTGTAGCTGAGTTTAATAATTACGGTTCCTATAATATACAAAAAGACAGGATAATAAATTTAGTTGGCAAAAAGAATTATGAATGTATTGGTCCGTGTTTTTCGGATAATTGGATAGAAGAAAGGGGTAAGTTACTAGAAGTTATAAAAGAATTTGATCCTCATATAATACATTTTAACGAAATACCTGAAAACTTTGAATACAATGGATTCCCCGAAGAATTACTTGAAAAAATATATAACGAAAACAGAAGTTATAAAATATTAGAAACTTGCCATTCTAATGCTTTTGATTTTGCCAATAAGGTTCATCAGCCTGATGCGTATGTGTGCGTTTCAGATTACCACCCAAGAAAAATAAAAGAGGTTTTCCCTGAGGCTAAGTGTTATACTTGGGATTATAAGATACCCAATAAGGAGAGACCCGACAGAGATAAAACTTTGATGAGCCTTGGACTAGACCCAACAAAAACCCATATACTAAATGTTGGTCTCTTTCACGAAAATAAAAACCAGAAGTTTATTTATAAAATAGCAGAAGAAATGCTAGATGAAAATATTCAGTTTCATTTTATAGGAAACAGCTGTTACCTATGTAATTGTGGCATTGAAAACACAGATCTACCTAATTGCAAAGTATGGGGAGAAAGAAAGGATGTGGATAGATTTTATTCATGTATGGACTTGTTTTTCTTTCCGTCGATAAGGGAGTTAAACCCGCTGAGTGTTAAAGAGGCATTATCTTGGGGTATGCCTGTATTAATGAACAGGATAAAATCTTGTGATTTATACAAAAAATACGAAAACAATGACAATGTAATTTTTATAGATGATGTAAATACAAAAGAGTATATAGAAAAAACTATAAAGAACCCTAGAAAAAAAGAAGATTTTAGAATAGCTTTGTATACAAGTTTTTATAATAACGCTAGATATATAACGGGCGTATATAAACAAATATGCAGCCAGACTTACGAGGACTGGAAGTGGTTTGTTACAGATGACTTCAGCAAGGATAGCGCGGTTAAAGACACTTTAGTTGACTTAGCTTCAAAAGATAATAGAGTAGTATACTGTGAGCAAAAAACTAAAAAAGAGATGTTTTGGAATCCTCAACATTTTGTTACTAAAGATTGCGACTACTTAGCTTTAGTAGATGCGGACGACGGAATATACCCTAAAGCTTTAGAGTTTTTAAATCATATGCTGAAAAAGAACCCTGAGGCTTTTTCTTTTTCAACATGGTTCCATCAGTATAGTAACGATATAGACAGCACGGATAACATCACTAATCTTGATTACTCTTTTCCTAAAGACAATTGGTGCGACTACTTAGATAAGCATGAAAAAGACCTAATAAATTCAGGAGAATTCGACTGGTCATACTTAAGAACTTTTAGGTTCTTTGGGGCTCTAAGGGGGCACAAGAACGATAAGCAGGTTGAGATAGAGGTTCAGAGTCCTGTAGAGACGGTATCAGAAGACTCTATAAGGATGGCGCAGCTTCAAAAGTATGGAAATTATGTACTTTTTCCTAGGCCTATGTACAAGGTGCTTAACCATGACGAGTCTCACGCTACGCCTTCAAACGTAACCAATGAACAAGGTAAGGTGGGTAAGTTAAATTTATATGACTCTATAAACTCTACAAAAAACTTCAAGCATAACGTAATACTCCACACTTACTATAGATTCTTTGACGAGCTTTGTGCGTTGGCTAGATCTGATATACATTTTGAAAAAAATAGAAAGAGACTTTGTTTGATCACCAATAAAGAAGTATCTGATTCAGAAAAGAATAAAATACAGGACCTATATTTTGATCATGATTTTTGTGTTAACGAGTATTCTGAAAAGGTTGATTATTTCTTTTTCGATGCTAATAGCTTTAATGATAACGAACTAAAAGACATATTTACAAAACTAAAAAGTATAAAAAATAATTTTGATTTAAATATTTATTCTCTTTTAAGTAAAGAAGATAGAGAGGTAATGGATAAAGCTATCTCGAGAGTATCGAATATTTTTCATGGCCTCGTCTTCAGATGGAATACTTTTTGTAGAAATTTAGTTTTTAATATGAAGTTTAAAAATTTAAAAAAGAAAGTCTTAATCGAGCTTTGCAGTTCCTCTCTAGGAGATAGTTTGGCTTGGGTTCCGTATGCAGAAGAATACAGAGTGCAAAAAGATTGCGATGTCCACTTGTTTACTTTTAAAAATGATTTGTATAGAAATAGCTACCCTGAGATAAAGTTCATTGATGACTTAAAAGAAGTTGAAGGCGAGAATTTTCATGATCATCTTAAGATAGGCTGGTTTAATCATACTCCTGACTGGGTTAAGCAAAATGAAGAGCAAAGAGCTGCGTCTTATTATTTGGGCTTAGAGCATAAAGAGTTAAAACCTAGGGTTGATATAAATAATAAAGAAAGGATGATCTCGGGCAAATATGTCTGCATATCCGTTCAATCTACGGCTCAATGCAAGTACTGGAATAATCCTGATGGGTGGGATAAGGTTGTAGAGTACTTAAACTCAAAAGGGTATCAGGTAGTGTGCATAGATAGGCATGAGTCTTTTGGGGGAAGAAATAGAGACAACCGTATACCCTCCGGGGGTATAAATAAAACTGGAGACTTCGACTTGCAGGAGAGAATAACAGATTTATATCATTGCGAGTTTTTCATAGGTTTAGGCTCTGGCCTGTCTTGGCTGGCTTGGGCTCTGAACAAGGACGTGGTTTTAATAAGTGGATTTAGCAATGAGGAAACAGAATTTTATACGCCATACAGAGTAATCAATAAAGACGTTTGTAATTCCTGTTGGAATAATCATAAATTTGATGCTAGTAATTGGAACTGGTGCCCGGAACACGAAGGCACAGAAAGGGAATTTGAATGTTCAAAATCTATAACTTTTGAAATGGTTAAAGAGCAGATAGATAAATTAATATGAGTAAAAGAGTAAAGGTTTATTTTGACGGAGAGGGCTTAGGAGATACTATTGGCTGGATGGGTCAAGTCGAGAGATATCAAAAAATTACAGGAAACGAAGTTTACGTCTTCTGTAAGTTTAACGACATATTTGCTCCCGACAATATTAAGGTGAGCCCCAAAAATAGTCCCTTGGTCGAAAAAACTTACGACGAGTCTTTTGTCATAGGTTATTGTGGATGGCAGAGGCCTTCTAATTTAAGAAATGAAGTTAAAGACATTAAAGCAAGTGGGTTAATGCAGATGGCTTCTGAGATTTTAGGTTTAGAAGATTTCAAAGAGGTTAAGCCGGTTTTGAATATCAAACCCAAAGATATCAAGCTAAAGCGCCGTACCGTATCCATAGCGTCGTTAACTACAATGCAGCAAAAGTTCTGGAATTACAAGGGAGGCTGGAACGCTGTTATATCTCATCTAAAGAAAAAGGGCATAGATACCATTAGTATCGATGGCGATTCTCAGTTTGGAGCTGGTTATCCTCTGGGGGACATACCAGCTTTTAATCCTATACCTTCGGCATCTAAAGATAAGACGGGGCTGTCTCTTCAAAAAGCAGCCAACTATATACAAAAATCTGTTTTCTTTATGGGCTTGGCTTCAGGTCTATCTTGGTTGGCTTGGGCTCTAGATAAGCCTGTTGTAATGATTTTAGGTTCTGTTGCTGCGGATTATCATTTTAGTAACCCATATGTAGTACAGAACAAAAATGTTTGCCATGACTGTTGGAGAAATCATGATATGATTGGAGATGAATGGTATTGGTGTCCCGAGGATAAGAATTTTGAGTGCAGTAGGCAAATAACGCCAGAAATGGTAATAGAAAAAATAAATACATTATTATGAAAGTAGAGGTATCAGACGGAGAGGTTTTAGATAAGCTATCTATCTTGGAAATCAAATTAGAAAATATACAAGATGAGGCTAAACTAGTTAATATCGGAAAAGAGCACGTTACATTATTGGAGACTATTGGTCAGCCAGATTGGCATGAACATGTTTTTAGAAGACATGGGTTTTACGACCAATTGAAAGAGATAAATAAAGAGTTATGGGATATAGAAGACGAAATAAGATTAAAAGAAAAAAGTCAAGAATTTGACTCTATTTTTATTAAATTGGCGCGAAGAGTCTACCGTACTAATGACAAAAGAGCTGAAATGAAGAAGGAAATTAACATTTACACTGGGTCCAATCTATTAGAAGAAAAATCTTACGAAGATTACGCCCAATAATGTGTAATTTACATAGTATATGGCGGTCAAAAGGTATGTTGGAGATAAGCTAGTAGGCTTAGACGCTGAAAAGGATAGTGTTTTACACACTGTTTCCGATGGCGCTAACTATTATTCGACCGATTCCCCTTATAGTGTATACATAAAACAGAGCGAAGCTTGGCAGCAAATAAGTGCCGGTGGGGGTGGAGATAGTACTTCGGGTTCATCAGGTACTTCAGGTTCGTCGGGTTCAGCTGGTTCAGCTGGTACTTCGGGTTCAGCTGGTACTTCGGGTTCGTCAGGTTCATCTGGTACTTCAGGTTCATCTGGTACTTCAGGTTCGTCGGGTTTATCTGGTACTTCAGGTTCGTCGGGTTCAGCTGGTACTTCTGGTTCATCAGGTACTTCGGGTACTTCAGGTTCATCAGGTACTTCAGGCACTTCAGGTTCATCTGGCACTTCAGGTACTTCAGGTTCATCTGGTACTTCAGGTAGTTCTGGAAACGATGGTACTTCTGGTAGTTCTGGAAACGATGGCACTTCAGGTTCGTCGGGTTTATCTGGTACTTCTGGTTCATCAGGTACTTCAGGTTCATCTGGTACTTCAGGTTCGTCGGGTTCATCTGGTACTTCTGGTTCAGCAGGAACTTCAGGTACTTCGGGTTCATCTGGTACTTCAGGTTCGTCGGGTTCATCTGGTACTTCTGGTTCAGCAGGAATTTCAGGTACTTCGGGTTCATCAGGTACTTCGGGTTCGTCGGGTTCATCTGGTACTTCTGGTTCAGCAGGAATTTCAGGTACTTCGGGTTCGTCTGGCACTTCGGGTTCGTCAGGTTCGTCGGGTACTTCAGGTAGTTCTGGAGACGATGGCACTTCGGGTTCATCTGGTATTTCAGGTTCTTCAGGTTCGTCGGGTACTTCAGGTAGTTCTGGAGACGATGGTACTTCTGGTTCGTCAGGAATTTCGGGTGAAAGTGGAGATAGATATTCGACTACTTCAGATGAAACAGAAAGTATCCCAGAGTCATCAGGTGGTGATTGGGATAGGGAGTTTAGTGATGTAGATTCTGGATTGGCTTGGACAGGGGGCCAAGCCGCATTAGTGACGGTTGTTTCAGATGTATCAAAAAAATGGGAAGGTACTGTTTATTCTTATAGCGGAACGACAATTAGAATCAAATGGGTTAGCAATACGGGTACAGGGACTTTTAGCACTGCTGATTCGACACCTGTTTGGACCATAACTCAAAATGGAGCTCAGGGACCTGCTGGTACCTCAGGTTCGTCTGGTACTTCTGGTTCATCAGGTACTTCTGGTTCATCAGGTACTTCTGGTTCATCAGGTACTTCAGGTACTTCAGGTTCATCTGGTACTTCAGGTACTTCAGGTTCGTCTGGTACTTCAGGTTCATCTGGTACTTCAGGTACTTCGGGTTCATCAGGTACTTCAGGTACTTCGGGTTCGTCGGGTACTTCAGGTACTTCGGGTTCGTCGGGTACTTCAGGTAGTTCTGGAGACGATGGTACTTCAGGTTCGTCGGGTACTTCAGGTAGTTCTGGAGACGATGGCACTTCAGGTTCATCAGGTACTTCAGGTACTTCAGGTTCATCTGGTACTTCAGGTACTTCAGGTTCGTCTGGTACTTCAGGTTCATCAGGTACTTCAGGTACTTCAGGTTCATCTGGTACTTCAGGTACTTCAGGTTCGTCTGGTACTTCAGGTTCGTCGGGTTCATCTGGTACTTCTGGTTCAGCAGGAATTTCAGGTACTTCAGGTTCATCTGGCACTTCGGGTTCGTCGGGTTCGTCGGGTACTTCTGGTAGTTCTGGAAACGATGGTACTTCTGGTAGTTCTGGAAACGATGGAGACGATGGTACTTCAGGTAGTTCAGGTAGTTCTGGAGACGCTGGCACTTCAGGTTCGTCTGGCACTTCAGGTTCGTCTGGCACTTCAGGTTCGTCGGGTTCGTCTGGCACTTCGGGTTCGTCAGGTTCGTCGGGTACTTCAGGTAGTTCAGGTAGTTCTGGTACTTCTGGTAGTTCTGGAAACGATGGTACTTCTGGTAGTTCTGGAGACCAAGGAAGCCAAGGAAACCAAGGAAACCAAGGAAACCAAGGAAACCAAGGAAACGCTGGCACTTCGGGTTCGTCTGGTACTTCGGGTTCGTCAGGCACTTCAGGTTCAGCAGGAACTTCTGGTTCATCAGGTACTTCAGGTACTTCTGGTTCATCAGGTACTTCAGGTACTTCAGGTTCATCTGGTACTTCAGGTACTGCAGGTTCATCTGGTACTTCAGGTTCGTCGGGTTCATCTGGTACTTCTGGTTCAGCAGGAATTTCAGGTACTTCGGGTTCGTCTGGCATTTCGGGTTCGTCAGGTTCGTCGGGTACTTCAGGTAGTTCTGGAGACGATGGTACTTCAGGTAGTTCTGGAGACGATGGTACTTCTGGTAGTTCTGGAAACGAAGGAAGCCAAGGAAACCAAGGAAACCAAGGAAACCAAGGAAACGCTGGCAACGATGGTACTTCTGGTAGTTCTGGAAACGATGGTGCCGATGGTACTTCTGGTAGTTCTGGAGACGCTGGTGCCGATGGTACTTCTGGTAGCTCAGGAAACTCTGGTGCCGATGGTACTTCTGGTAGTTCTGGAGACGATGGAGGCTCTGGTACTTCAGGTTCATCTGGTACTTCAGGTACTTCTGGAGCGGATGGCACTGGAGGAGGTACAGGCGGCTCTGATATGCGTTACAAAGAGAACGTGTCTCAAGTAACTGGAACAGTAGATAAAATAAAAAATCTTACAGGTATCTACTTCCAATGGACAGACAACTCCCCTTATTACGAAGATTATAGTGGTCTGAATAGAATAGGCCTGTCTGCACAAAATCTAAAAGAAGAATTTCCCGCTTTAGTGGGTAGCGGAGATGCTGTTGGTTATGATGGGCAAAATATATCAGACTTTCATTTTGTATGGTATGACAGAATGGCTGGCGTGTTTGTTGAGGCCATTAAAGAGCTTGATACTAGACTTAGAGTAGTAGAATCTGGCGTATTATAATATACAAAAGGTTTTATTTTTAGTGTAATCTCTTGCTAGATGGCTAGTAGTTACAATTTTTCCGTTAGACAAGGCTCTGAGTTAAACACAAGGCTTACAATAACCAATGATAGCACGCCAGTAAATCTTAGTGGTTATTCAGTCAGGGGTGTTGTGAAGCATAAATATGGTGATACTGGGAGTTTAGTTGACTTAGATCCCACTGTTGTCACAGGCACAGAAGGAGCGTTATACCCTAGTGGTTATGTAGACATTTATCTCAGCGGCTCTCAGACTGCAGCATTACCTGTTGCAGAAGCTGTTTATGACATAGAAAGATATGTCACTGGTTCGGAAGGTCAGGAAACTGCTGTTATAAAAATGTTAAATGGCAAATTTACTATTAGCCCCGAAGTAACCACTTAAAATGGCCCAAGACGAAGTAACCGTAAATCTACAAGGCGATACCGTAACCTCTTCGGTGGTTGACGTTAGTGCGTCTACAATTCCGGCTTCAACTGTTAATTTTGTAGGGGCTCAGGGTCCCGGCGGAAGTTCTGGTTCTTCTGGTTCTTCTGGATCAAGTGGTACGTCTGGCTCGTCTGGCACTTCCGGTTCCTCTGGCACTTCCGGTTCATCTGGTAGCTCTGGTACGTCTGGTAGTTCAGGTAGTTCTGGTACATCTGGTTCTTCGGGTACATCTGGTTCGTCTGGTTCATCTGGTAGTTCGGGTAGTTCAGGGACGTCTGGTTCATCTGGTTCATCTGGTTCATCTGGTACGTCTGGTTCGTCTGGTACCTCGGGTTCATCTGGAACTTCTGGTTCAGATGGTACGTCTGGAAGTTCTGGTCAAGACGGAGGCTTTGGCGGCGCTTCTTTTAGTTTTGATTTCGATTTAGATAATACAGCAAATTCTGACCCCGGTTCCGGTGCTATAAAATTTAACGCTTCTATAGCAAGTGGACAAAATACTGCTACTACTTTATATATAGATGATACAGATAAGAACGGAACAGATATACAAAGCTATTTAAGGACAATAGATGATTCGACATCTACAATAAAAGGCCATTTAAAACTAACAAAAAGACTAGATACAAGTAAATTTGTTTTATATACTATTAGTTCTGTTAGTGAAAATTCTGGATGGTTTGCTATAACTGTTTCTCCTGTTGATAGTAGTGCTTCTAGTCCTTTTGAAACTACAGATGAGATAGTTGCAACTTTTGCTAGAACTGGAGATAAGGGAGAGTCGGGTACTTCTGGAGTAGATGGTACTTCTGGGACAACAGGATCTTCTGGAAGTTCAGGTACAAGTGGGTCTTCTGGCACAAGTGGGTCTTCTGGGAGTTCGGGTACTTCCGGCTCCAGTGGGACAACTTATGAAATAACTAACGATGGAAATAATAGAGTTTTGACTTCTGATGGAGATGGCAGCTTCACAGCGGAGTCAAACCTAGCTTTTGACGGTACTACATTAAATATAAAAAATGATTTAACTGTTTCTGGTGATTTAGTTACTACTGGTATATTCTCTACGGTTAGTGGAAGCGGAGATATAGGTACCAGTACGTCTTATTGGGCTAATCTTTATGTAAATACCGGAACTATAAATGAACTTCACACCCTAGAGGAAACAATAGTACTTGGTACTGGGGGAGCTACGATATCAGCTCCTGCCGGAGGAAAAATCGAGTTATTAGGTGGAGATGGTGTGGTCGCAAAAGGTTTGGAAGCGAGTCCTACCCTTGAGGGTAATACTACTA
>Ga0080013_1001331_pt1 | contig 33170 bp, 50 predicted proteins | sample ETNvirenome_6_85_FD_69236 | JGI IMG/M metagenome (GOLD analysis project Ga0080013, IMG submission 69236) | Marine viral communities from the Pacific Ocean - ETNP_6_85 (SPADES assembly) (version 2) | ecosystem: Environmental > Aquatic > Marine > Oceanic | place: Pacific Ocean | collected 2013-06-19
GTCTCGTCGAAGGAGCCGCAAAAACGCTCCAATGCCCAAGTGGAGTTTGTAGGCAACCCGGCATTTCTGTCGCTCAGCCGATCTTTAAATCGCTCTTTGCAGAAAAGTTGAAATTAATTCAACTGGCCAGGTGCGTCAGGGAGAGATTCGATCCAGTTGTCCATCGAAGCCCTGGAAATCAGCCTCCGTTTCTTGCCATGCTTCCCGTTTCCGGTGGTGTAGAGCTTGCTCTTGATGGTTCCCCTTTTAATCTCCCGCTGCAGGGTCCTCTCACCGAGTCCGCAATAGGCTGTCGCAGCCTTAACTGATAGCCATGCGCGCTCGAAGTCTTCCATAGGGGGGATTTTAGCCCCCGGAATCAAAGGAGGAACCCTTTTCTTACGCTCCGGGCAGATTCTCCATTGCCCGGGACAGAGCCTCGTCATGGTGGGTGTAACGGGCATGGATCCCGTCTGCCTTGTGCCCTGTGAGCTTCTTGCGAACATCACTGTGGACATCTGCGTTGGCCAGCCAGGAGGCAAAGCTGTGTCGCAGACTGTGGAAGCTGCGCCTGCCTACGTCCCCTCCCGGAGCCTCCACATCCCGCTCTACACCGGCCCGGGCCATGATCCGGGTGAAGGTGCCGGAAATGGTCTGGATCGACTTGGAGGAGAGCAGAGGGAAGAGGGGCCCGGTCTTCTCTCCCATCCACCCGTAGACCGGAGGAGTGATCGGGATGGTGACCGTCTCCCCAGTCTTCGCTGATCTGACGACCAGGTTGCCCTTGTGGACGTTCTTGCTGGTTAGCCCGAGGATGTCCCCCAAGCGCAGGCCGGTGTGCCCACCGATCAGAATGAGACCCTCCCACTCATCGTGATCGTAAGCGGCTCGGGTGAAGGCCTGGAGGGTGGAGAACTCCTCCTTAGTAAAGGGCTCCTTCCGGGTGCTGTCGCGCTCCTTGAAAGGCCTGATCTGGGGCCCGGCCGGATTGCTGGCAATGAGCCCCTGCTGGACCGCGGCCTCCATCATTCTCCGGAAGGCCCGGAGCACCAAGTTGCTGTAGCTGTCTGCATGGTCCTTGTTGATGGCTTTGAGCGCTTTCTGAACCATTTTAGTGGTGAGACCATCGACCGGCCCCTGGGCCGTCTTCTTGCCGAGCGATTGAGTCATAAGGCTGCGGACGTTGCCGTATATTTTCACGGTCTTCTCTGAGATGTGGGGAGTCTCTCCTTCAATCCAGGCCGCTAGGTGCTCATCCAAGGTGATCCGGTGGTATTCCGGGTTGGCAATCTGGTGAGCCCTCCGGAGCAGTGCCTCTAGCCGCTCCAGGGTGAGGGATCCCTCCTCAGCATCGTTCGCTGCCCGGCGCAGGAGATCCTGGAAGGTCTTCCCCAGTCCGGTCTCCTTGAGGGCCTCCCGGCGCATCTCTGCCTCCAGGTCCACGGCTACCTTCGCTGCCTCTCGCTTCACCGTCTGCTTGGTGGACTTCCTGACAACCGATCCATCCGGGCCGTAGAACTTGACCCAGTAGTACTTCGATTCCTTCTGTTTGAAGAGATGTGCCATGCCCATGACTATGACCGACTATGACCGACTACAAGCGCATTCTGACGATAGTAAGCCATAATGCCTTGAGGGTTAAGGACAAGCTACCACTAGGTCGTAGGTTCGAATCCTACCGCAGGAGCCACTTTAAATCCCTCAACCTTAACGGTTTGGGGGATTTCACTTTTCGGGAAAAGGCCAACTATGACCGCAACTATGCCCGGTTGTCTGCCACTTTGGCTAGACTAGTCCCGGTCTGCGCGCTTCTCATCCGAGGTCAGCGGGATGTCGTGGCCCAGCCCTCGCAGCCCTTCCCGGATCAGGCGCCGGATGACTCTGGATCGAGTCTGGTCGCTCGCTTTCATCTCGGCCCTCATGGCGCGATCGGTCGCAGTGTCGAGCTGGGTCCGTAGGCTGAACTTGAGCTTCTCCTTCTCAGGGAGGGAAGGGCGCCCCATGTTCGAAGTGTCTTTGTATTTCCTCTTGGTCACCGGGATGAAGGGTGGAAGGGGTTGCAATAGGGGCAGATCTACTTCCGCGCAACTACTTTAACGGTTTGATTTTCAGAGCTTTAATTCCTCCCACAGAGGGAAAGGTCAAGGGGACCAAAGAAGACGAGCGCGGGGCAAGGCCCACCCTTGGGTTGTGAATACTCTGTGAACCGAATTAGGAAAAAAATCCTTCCTAAACCTAATCCGGGCCGGAAAAGTATTAGCCACCATGACCAACAGAATAAACCATGGTCTCGTCAAAAAGGGACCACCTACTCACCAGAAGCGCTGCGGAATCTCCGCGGCTGAGCGTGTTAAAATCAGCCCCAAAGCGCTATCCGCAGCCTGCCGAATCTTCTGGAAAGAGCGCGGGATCACCCAACCTCCCACCTCGTCAGTTGAGCGCGGTTGGACCCAATACAACTAGATATAATGAGCGAAATACAAACCATTCCTTCCAGCGAAGAATCCGCGAGCCGCAGCCTGTCTGTCTTCGCTGACAACGACTCGTTCGAGTTGGCCCAGCGAGCTGCCAAGCTCCTAGCTGCTTCCGATTTAGTGCCGCAGAGCTTTCGAGGCTCAATCCCAAACTGCCTACTGGCCCTCAATATCGCACACAGGCTGGGAGCTGATCCGTTCAGTGTCCTTCAGAATTTGTTTGTGGTGCATGGCAAGCCGTCCTGGTCAGCCTCGTTCCTCATCGCAATGGTGAACAGCTCCGGCCGGTTCACTCCTCTGCAGTTCCGCATGAGCGGATCAGGAGATGACCTGACCTGCGTTGCCCATGCGAAGAGCAAGGAGACAGGGGAGCCGGTTGAGGGCCCTCCTGTGAGCATTAGGATGGCCAAGGAGGAAGGCTGGCATGGGAAGCCAGGGTCGAAGTGGGCCGGAGCAATGGCCCCTCTTATGTTGAGATATAGGGCCGGTGCTTTCTTTTCGAGGATCTATGCCCCGGACCTGACGCTGGGGATGAGAACCGCGGAGGAAGAGATGGACATCCAGGTGGTGAATTCTCCGGCCAAGCTCTTCGAGGCCGCTCCACCCAAGACTCTGCCGGTCAGGCCTTCCCAGCCGATTGAAATCACTGAAGCCGACCTGATCGCTGCCCTTCCGGAGGACTCCCCCCTGCAGCCCGAACCGGTCGAGGTGGAGGTGGTCGAACCCGAACCGGAACCAGACCCCAAGGCAGAGGTCCTCACAGAGGTCCTGGAGCTGATCACTAACAGCAAGGCCAAGGGAGCCGATGTGGAGACGGTCCTCCGGCGCAAGAGGATCCTCGGGGCAAATGGAACCATCGCAATGCTCGGCCAGACCAAGCTCGGCCTGATCAAGGCTGACTGGATCGAGATCGAGGCCGCTGCGCTGAACCCGGTAGAGCCCGTCCCCTTCGACTAGCATGGACAAGGAAAGGAAAGGTCTGCCGAGTTCATCATCGATGGATCGATACCATGCCTGTTCCGGAGCCCTCCCGCTTGAGCGTCTGTTGCGCAAGCGGGGGGAACTCCCCAGGGACGAGGACAACGACGCTGCCGCTCACGGCCGTCTGATCCACGATATTGCCGAGCAGATATTCTTCACCCAGGCCAACCTCGAACCCGGACGCTACCGGAAGGAATTCATTGACGAAGCGCAGGGCTACGTCAGCGAGGCCTTGTCTATTCCCGTGATCGCATGGGGAGACGACGAGGCAGGTCCCATCAAGTTCCACCTGGAGCGCAGGCTCTACCTGCGGGACGACAGCGGATGTCCGTTCTCCACCGGCAAGCCTGACGTTGTCATGGTGAAGGACAGGGAGGCCATCGTTGTCGATTACAAGACCGGCTGGGGAAACCTCCCGAGCGCAGAAAGCTCGTGGCAGCTCCGGAGCTATGCCGCGATGGTCGCGCAGGAATATGACGTGGACAGTGTGCAGGTGGCTTTCGTCAAGCAGGCCCGGCTCGACAGCGAGCATACCTTTTCAAAGAAGGATCTCTACGAGCTTACAACCTTCGTCTTCCCGGGGATGCTTCTCCAGCGAAACGACAACCCGTTCGTTGGAAGCGACTACTCACCGGATCCGGATACCTGCCGCTATTGCGCTTGCAAGCTGAAGTGCCCGGCATTGAACGCACAGTATCTCCTGATGGAACCGGAGCGCGAGGTGGACGACGTGTTCCTACCTTCCCTTCCCAACTCCCGGCTGGAAGAGATGAAGACAGCTATGGGTCAACTGGAAGCCCTGGGGAAGGCACTCGACAAGGAGATCACTGCTCGACTGCAGGACGACCCGGAATCGTTCGACAACTGGCAACTGGGACCGGGCCGCGGTCGTCGCGTAGTCAAAGACCCGTCCGCTCTCTGCTCACTGCTCATTGAAGACGGGGCCTCCCCGGAGGACATCTACGAGATCCTCAAGCTCGGAGTTACTGATGCCGAAAAGCTCCACAAAAAGACCACCAAGCTCAAGGGCAAGATGGCCAAGGTAGACTTCACCGACCGATACGGAGTCCACATCGAGGCTCAGCCAGGACGTGAGACACTCAAGCGCAAACTCGATCAGAACTGATGAGCGAGAAAAAACTATACTGGGACCGCGGCTGGCGCGGAATCACAGACGAACATCTCTCTGCCTGGCGCAGAGCATATCCGGCCGTCAAGATCGATACCGAGCTGGCCGCGATGGATCAATGGCTCTGGGCAAACCCTCGAAGCCGGAAGAAAAACTACGCGCGCTTCATAGTTAATTGGCTGAAGCGATGCCAGAGCGACGGTGGTCGAAGCAATTACCGGCCAGCGCATTGCTCGGGAAATTACAAGCCACCAGTCACCCTCACTCAGGATGAGATTGTGAAGCGGGTGGAACAGAACAGAGAACCCGGAGGCGCCTGCGACCAAGTTGCAGATCTTCTAACAGAACTGAGAAATGGACGACCAAAACCAAGACTTAACTAGTCCAACGGACACAGACCGACTGCTCTCGAAGATCGATCAGATCGACCGGCTCATGCTGGAGCTGAGAATATTGCTCGTGATGCTTCCCGAGCTGTCACCTCCGCATCTTTCCATGATGCTTCTGAATTCCGAGCCCCCTCCGGTGGACCCGAGACTGAACTAGCCATGATCGATCAACTGCTCCCCATCCTGTTCCTTCAGGTTCTCCTCTACGGTGCTTTCTGGGTGATTCTGCGAGCGAGAAATTGACATAGTTCAGGCTCTAAACCCTATAAAAATAGGGGTTATTTAACCCGGCAGAAAAAAGACTGAAACTAGTCTGTTTATCCTTGTAGCATCAGGGGAAACAGACTAGTTTTCTTTTGTTGGCAGGGAGAACCCGGAAGACCAACCAGAACCAGACCAGACCATGAAAAAATTCGCAGTCATATCGACACCCCAAGATAATCCGAGCGGGAACCGGACCACTATCACGCTCCGGGACGAGACCGTCACCCTTGCCGAGTTTGGCCCGAAAGGCCCAGGAGGCTACCCCATCCTCTACTGGGAAGAACTCACCAAGGATGATCCGTTTTTTGAGACCGCTCTCAAGGTGCTCGCAAACAGCTAACCACCACCACCACCATGAGCCATCTCACCAACTACCCCAGGCACTTCCCCACAGAAGCGGAGGTCAAAGCCTGGGAAGCCTATCGGAGCGCAGTGCTCCTGCTAAATCACCCGTCATTCAAAACCCTGCCGGAAGCCACTCGGACCTGGATCAAATCCACGGCCAGTGACAAACCAGCGGACCCTAGAAAGATCAAACGATGATAAAAAGAGAGAGTTTGGAAGTAACCACCACCACCATGACACTACAACAAAGAATTGACGCCATAAATCGCGAGTGGGATTCAGGCTACATCAAGAAGAAGACCGGGTGGGTTAGTACCCTATCCTATGAGCGTCGCAGAGAACTTCAAGCTGAACGTAGCAAACTAGCTCTTCGTAAGTACCAATCGCGCAAAGCGATCGAATCGCACCCAGGAGTTGATGCTGTCGTGATATGTTGCGGACAAGTGACCGTATACATTGCGGAAGGCTGGAATTGCGGGGAAGGAACATCGACCGTGGTGGGCGAAAAGATTGCGGACGTTGCCTTGGGAGTCGCGTGTATCGAACGGGGAGAAGTTTGCTAACCACCCACCACCACCACCACCATGAAATTCTTGCTAGGAACACAGAACACCACCGGAGCGATCCACCTTGGAACCACAAAGAAAACTCCCCGCTGCGGCAATAATAGAGCCACTAGATACCTCCTCAGTCTGAGTCACGGGGGAATTGAGAAGATTACCTGCGCTCGTTGTCGAGCAATAGCCGAAAGAGAAATCAAGAACCCAACTTCCTAACCACCACCACCATGAACAACAAAGAACTGATTGATAAACTTGAGCGGATCGAACTCCTTGCCTTGGAAATCAAAGGGAGACCAGCAGCATCCGTGATCGCGGTATGGGCACGGGACCTGATCCAGGAGGTTGGCTCCGGCCAGGCAGCCAACCCATACGCACTAGAAAGCGGGGAGACTCCCGGCAGGTTGGGAAAAGCCTGGCAGCGGGGTTGCGAGGGCTTGCCCCCCAGCAAGAGCTGGACGCGAGGGTCCGCTTCGTGGAAGGCTTACCAGCAAGGAAAAGCTGCAAGGTAACCACCACCACCACCACCACCATGCCTGATCCCCAGGACATTATCCTGGTCCTCCCCCGGTTGAGGCCTTCACAGTTGGTCACCTATGTCCGCTGGCTGGCCTCCCGGGCGCCGGGAGAGAGCGTCTACGACCTCCGCTGGCCGGGAGTGAAGCCGTCAGATTTAAGCCTCGACCAGCTCGACGCTAACGAGGTCGTCCTCCAGAACCATTGACCTCGAACTCCAACCGGGCAAGATGCCCCAGGACGATGAAGACAGGATACAGTATTCAATTGAGTGACGATAGACGCGCGGCCCTGGAGAAGATCGCTAAGCGTCTCCGAGTGAAGAGTCAGCGTGGGCCCACGGCAGGGGAGCCGTCATGGAGAGCCCTCATCTACGCAATCGCAGACGGGACAGTGAAGCTCAGCAAGAAGCCCTAGTCCGGCTCCGGTTGATACTTCTCAGTCCACTCGACCCACTCCTCGTCACCTACCTCCCCGAGATCCTCCTTCTCGTCCGCAGTGAGGAGATCCCCGTCGTCATTGACGATGAGCATTGACCCACCGTAGCGTTTGTGGGACCGGGTCCACCGGTACAAGTGGGTAGTGTCCTCTCCTGGCTCGACCGGACGACCGAGCTTCTGCGCCCACAATTCCTTGCTGCGCTTCTCAGCGGACGACTTGGCCCGGAATTTGAGGTAGCGTTCCGGTGGGTTCCTGGGGTCGGGCTCCTCGGGCTCCTCGGGCTCTGGTTCCGGTGGGTTCCGCAACGCATTGCGCTTTGCCCAGTAAGTCTCCCTGTCGAGTTCCTCTACGGTTCCGGCCTCGATGGCTGCTGTAATGACAGCCTCGTCGTTCTCGGTAAACCTCCACCCGTCAATCGCTATGATTCCCCATCCGTCCTCTTCGTGGGGGAGCCACTCAAACAACTGTAGCCCACGCTGCGTCGTCTCGTTGGGAAACCCACGCGAGGTGTCCACGTATTGAGTCAGTGCCTCGTAGGCGTCAGGCTCTACGCGGAAATAGCGACTGAGTGGTTCAGGCATTTTACTGTGCAACTCCGTTTAGTGTTATGGTCCAAGCAGGTGAGCAGGCTTTCAGCGTCGTCACCGCAGATGAAATGTCAGGTGGCCCCGTCCCGTCGTCATAGTCGATTGTAATGTCAGGACCGCTTGCAGGGGCATCGACGCCAGAGGTTGCTATGGAGTTCAGGATGTTTTCGACTGAGGTTGCGGTGAGCGATGAGCAGTTGTCCCATGCGTTCACAAAGCAATTAGTTGCGGCTGTTCCGGGAGACCAATAATCGAAGAAATTAGCGGGAAAATCTTCGAGGGAACTGCACCCGTTCCAGCAGTAATAGAAAGAGGCGCCGCTAGACAGGTCCAAAGCGGGAAATTGGCTTAGTGAAGTGCACCAGCTCCAGCAGGATTGAAAATTTGTCCCGCTGGATAAGTCCTGCTCGCTGGGGAATTCGGTCAGTGAAGTGCAATTATACCAACAGGTACTGAAATTTGTGCCGCTAGAGAGGTCCAAATCTCCGGGAAATTGGCTTAGTGAAGAGCACTCGCGCCAGCAGTTATTGAAATTTATCCCGCTAGATAAGTCCAGTTCACCGGGAAATTCGGTCAGTGAACTGCACGAGCGCCAGCAGGAACCGAAATCTGTCCCGCTGGATAGGTCCAACTCGCTCGGAAATTCTTCGAGTGAACTGCACGACTTCCAGCAGTAAGCGAAATTTGCGCCGCTGGATAAGTCCAAAGTGCCGGGAAATTGGGTCAGTGAACTGCACGACGACCAGCACATATAGAAATTTGTCCCGCTCGATAGGTCCAGTGTGCCGGGAAATTCTTCGAGTGAACTGCACTCCCTCCAGCAGGAATCGAAAGTTGTCACCCCACTGAAATCCAACGCATCAAACTTGGGCGTCACAAGGTCGGTCCTTCCGCGCCAGTAATCTTGCAGACTCCCAGTCGGGTTCCTCGTTGCGCCAAGTTCTTCCTCAAAATACTTGATGACTCCCGCAATCTCCGAGTCACTCACGGTCGTTGGCAGGAGCACGTAGGCATACAGGTTGAGAGCTTGGTAATAGCCCGTCTCCCAACCCAATCCGGTAATCTCATCGACAGAATCGGCATCCACCTCGTAGGCGAAGATGCCGTTGCTCGTTGCCACAATGAGTATTCCCGCTTGCCCCACCGCTGCGCTGAGCGCCAGCTTGTCCTTCTCGTCAGTAACCACATCGAACGTCACGAAGCCGTCCGTATCGTGGGCTGGTTGGAGGTTGGCAGTGCCCTGCGTCAGATATTCTCCGCGCCCATTGGATGGGGCTGAGCCCCCATACCACTTAGAATACCATGTAGAGACTGCTCCCCCGCTCGTGCTGACGTTGGTATCCGCAGCGAAATACAGGTAGGGGTTAAGGTCCAGCGGGTCAATCACTGGTGTGATCCCATCCTGCGTAGACGCTAGTATATTGCCTAATCCAAGTCCCATGATTCTATTCTACTTTATTACCAGGTTGCATTGCTCAGCCGCAGGCCAGCATCGCAGTGAGTAAATGTCTCGTAGGCTCCGAGTCCACCGTGCCAACTTCCTGCGTGACGCATCTTGTTGAGGGCATTGAACGCTTGCTGTGGCCCCATGCCGTCTACCTGGAAATCGATGGCAGCGTTCTTCATGTGGAAACTCCCAGAGCTGCCACCCACGGCCTTGTTATAGGCCGGGCTCCGGTAAATAGAGGTCAGCCGGATAGGCAGGCCGACACTCTCACGTAGGGAATCAATGACCCAGAGAGTCGGTGGAAGGTTCGTCCAGAGGTCCTCGGGTGGCAGGCTGTTAGGAACCCCATTCCGCGTGGACTTCGCATAGTTCATCACCTCCCGTGGTGAAAACCACCGGAGCTGCAGGCCAGAGAGGAAGGCCGCGTATTTTTCCTCTTCAGTCATCTCCAGCAAGGATGGCCGCGATTTTAGCGTGGAGGTTCTCACGGTCCCGTTCGCAGTCAGTCTGGCGCCTGCGCATATCGCACAGCTCGGCGTCATACCGTGACTCGACCTTGGCAATGAGAATCTCGTTTCTCCGGGAGAGGAACCAGCAGGCAACGCACAACGCACCGATCAGTCCTCCGTTTTCAATTAGTTGCAGGACGCTCGGATCCATGCCGAAAACCCTACACGACCGTGTCCGAGGTATTACGGCGCCGGGCAATATCTGGTCAACCGTGTGGAAAATTTCCGACGTCCTAAAATGTGACCAGAGATCTCTTGCTTTCCGAAACCGGAGTTGGAATGGTATTCTTTATCCCTGAGTTCTATGTCCTTCAAACCCGAACTTAATGAAATCCTGGGTTTCCACCCCGAAACCCTCAAGCCCCCCACCAACGGCCACCTCACCGCGGAAATCCGCGTGAAGGCAATCTACGACCAGGGACGCACCGAGTATCCCTTGCTCGAGATCGTGGGGATCAAGGGAGTTGATGACCAAGCCCACCTGGCCGAGCTGCTCTGGTATGCCATCACGAGCCTGGACAAGGTCGAGGAGGACGCTACCGAGTCCCCAGAGGTGGAACAGCCTGAGACTCGCTGAAGGCCAGCTCCAAGGCCCAGGAGACCACCAGCCGCGGGTCGGAGTTGAACCGGTAACCGTGACAGAGAGGACACAAATACGTAGTTGCCGTCACAATCGACTGACACAGCATACACACTGCGTAGCCGTCCGGTGACGACGCTATCTCCTGGCCCTTACGGAACCGGCCGACATCCGCAGGCTTGCGCTTCCGCTTCCTACTCACTGATAAGCTGGAGCGGCCGCTTCGTCAGCCCCCGGAGCACGATGATAATCCCTCCCAGGATCGCTCCCACGATATTCCAGTGGTCATCAATGAACGCAGAGGCCTCAGGGAACTTCGCGGCCGCGACAGATACTATCGAGGTCAGTAACCCCAACCAGATCGTCTTCGACTTGAACGGTTTCTTAGCCATCACTCAAACAGGTTCAGCAAGCTGCCAGCGTTCGCATCCAGCTCAGATTCCACGCTGATCTTCAAACCAGCGCAGCTAGTCAGTGACAGGACGATGCCAGTCGCAAGGACCAGCCCACTCCATAAGATAATTCGTTTCATACAGTACGATTCAATCATCCCCTGTCCATCCATACTCAACCCAAGAAACTCAACTACCTACACCAGCAAAGATGGCGTCAGACATCGCGCAGTTCACGCAGTGAACGGAGTCTTCTTCTTCCTCCGGAGGATTCTAACGACCCCTGTCAAGCCTTCGCAAGCAGTTTCTGCAACATTCTGATAGATCCCTTCGACACGTCCCCATACAATGTCGATCAACATACCCAAAATCGACGTGAGCAAACCATTCGAACTAACCGGAAAATTAAAGGTCATCAGCGGAATCCAATCCTTCGACTCAGGCTTCACCAAGCGTGAGTTCGTCATCGAAGGCCAAGACAGCAAATACCCACAGCTAATCAAGTTCGAGTGCGTCAAAGATAGAACAGCCCTCACTGACAACTTCCAAGTAGACGACCTCGTCCGAGTCACCTTCGACATCAGAGGTAACCAGTTCAAAGAACGATTCTACGTCAACCTCGTGGCATGGCAGCTCGACAGAATAGGCCCACCAAAACCAGCAAACCCAGAACCCCAGGAGGCCGAGACCGAAAAGGTCGAAACAGACAAGATCGATGCCCTGGACGAAATCCCCTTCTAGGCCGCTCCCTCACGCGCCATCACTGCCAATATATCCGCTGCACTGTGCACAATCGCGACCTGCCCCTGCCAACCCAACTGCCACCCCTGCTGGGCCGTAGTCAGCCTCCTGCGACTAGGAACCCGAGACCCATCCTTCACCTCAAATAACCAGTTCCGGCCCTTCCACCCCACAACCAGGTCAGGAAAACCCCGGCCAGCTCCAGAGGCATCAAATACCGTAGCCTCAGGTAACGAAGCCCTCAGACCATCCACAACCTCCCGGTGGTTCCCGTCAACACGCTTGGCATATCTCGGCATGACCACAATTGTGCCAGACCATGTCAGAAAGCCCTCCACGCACCCCAATCCCATGTGAGCCATAGACGGCCCCAGCCCCCCATAGAGCCCCCCAGTCGGTCCCAAGTAAGCCCCAAACAGGCCGGTCTCACACGGTGCAACCGTGTCTCAATAACCTCTCAGCATTTGTCTTTTTTCGTCAAAACACCTATTTCAGGTCCCCAGGCTGTAATTCCCACGTCATAACTCATTGAGTATCAGTGGTAGTATATGCCCCAAATCCACATCAACTACCTAAGCAGCAACGACTTCCGACTTGGAGTCTGCATTAGATACATTGTGTGAAGTTATAGGGGGGGAGGGGGTCGGCCTGGCGCGGCCGGGCCCTTTCTGAACCGGTCTCCCTTACATCCAAAAAATTGGTGAAAGTGGGTTTTGACATAGGGGGACATTCCTCTTGCGGTTTGCGGGGGGGTTTGTCAGAGGTGGGATATGAGCACAGTGGATATGGAGGTACAGCGTAGTGGGAAGCACCAGACGAGCCTGGTATTGCTTTTGAAGAGGCTACAGGATGCGGAGCATGCCGCTATGCATCTCTTGGAGGGAGCGAGCGAGGAGAACGTGGTGATTTTCGACAAGGCGCCCCGGATGAGTGTCCTTGCGGAGGAGGAGGGTTTGTGGATCGCGGTAGAGCAGTTGGACGATAACTGCTTTGTTGAGAAGCGGGTGACCTGGGCAGAGATTGTGAAGGAGATTTCAGCTTTTCATGTGGATGTGGGGTATGAGCACAAGGAAGCGAGGTTGCGAGCCTTGGATACGTTGGAGCGGGAGATTGGTCTTCTGCGAGCTTCTATAGAATATTCCGGGCTGACTGGGAGTGAGGAGCTGTAGCGCGCGCTAGAGCGTGTGCTAGAGCGTGTGCTAGGTATCCACGGCAGGTGGGGGAACCTCTATGCGCCGGATTTGTAATAAATGCGGCGCAAGGTTGACAGGGGCATTGAGGGGAGAGGAGTCCAGCAGGAGTGGACAGGAGGGTGTAAGAAAGTAACAGAAAAGTGTTCCTCTTTAAAAAAGGGAGGGAAAAATGGAAACAAACGATGGGATCTGGTTTGGCTCAACCTGGGAAAGACGACGACGTAAAGTTGGCGCAGCAGATAGCTGACAGCGTGGAGTTTGTTGCGGCTAAGAACCGGTCGAAGGGGCAGGGTTTATCGCTTATGGAGGCTAAGGATCCTGAGCGAGCGAGTGCGATTTTGGCTGCGGTGTGCCGCGGGGTTCCTGAGCGGACGATTATCCGGGACGTGGGGACGAGTTTTGATGCTATTCGGGCTTTAAAGCGGAGGCATCACGAGATTGTGACGGCCACGCGTGTTCACCGGAGTCTGAAGGCAACGCAGATCCAGCTCAAAGCTGCTGATGCGTTGGAGAGGAAGTTGGAGCGAGTTTTGGATGACGAGGGACAACTGGACAAGTGTTCGATCAAGGACCTGTCGCTTGGTTATGGGATTGCGACTGACAAGCAGCGAGTGATCCAGGGGGAGAGTGCTGTTCATGTTACGCACGAGCACAAGGTAAGTTTGGAGGATGCTCGTCAGGCAATTGAGGCAGCGCGCGTGGAGGTGAGTGAGAAGGACGGGAAGGTGATTGATGTGTAATTTCTATGAGTTCCGGGAATGGGGCACGGGGAGATCCCGTGACGGGTTTCATGGCACCTCTGAGCAACACCCGGGACTCAAGTAATTTCTGAAACATAAAAAACGATACAATGAAGGTGGACACCAAAAAGAAGAAGAAGAGTGGAACGACGAGCAAGCGAGGGTTGTTGATTAAAGCGATGAACCTGCGCCGAGCGACGGTACCTATCCGGGGGACTGCTCCTTTGATCCAGCATTCCTGGGATGAGAAGTCGAGGGAGATGCTACGACTGACCGCGGCTGAGCGGAGGAAGATCCCTAGGGTTGCGCGCAATCCTGGGGCAGAGGGTTTGGCTGCGACTTATTGGTGTGAGGACGGTGGGTATGGGATCCCTGCGATGGCAGTGAAGGCCGCGATGATTGAGGCAGCGCATAGGGACACTGGGTTGGCTAGGACGACGGTGCGTAAGGCCCTTCGTTTTCGCACGGCTGGTTTGATTCCGATGGAGTGTTGCGAGCCGACGTTGCGCGAGGACATTGCTCGGGTTGGGATTAACCAGACAGACCTCCGTTACCGGCCTGAATTTGCTGAGTGGGGTGCGAAGATCTCGTTTGTTTATGACGCGGATTTGCTGACGATTGGGGATGTTGTAAACTTGATGAACCGTGCTGGATTTTCGGTAGGGATTGGTGAGTGGCGCCCTGAGAAGAACGGGGAGAATGGCACCTTTGAGGTGGACCCTGGGAGTGAAACGATTGACGAGCCTGCATCGTGAGCAAGATTGAGTCTGTAAAGTGGGCTGGGGGAGCGAGGTTCAAGGTGGGCGCGGATGTAGCGCTTGATTGCCTTGAGAAGATTCGCGAGGAGAACGATGGATCGATCACTGCTGACGGGGTGGTGGAGGAGGCTGAGAAGGAGGAGTCTCCGATCCACGAGGAGTTTGAGTGGAGCGATTCGATCGCGGCTCACGAGCACCGGAAGTATACTGCTCGCACGATGATTCGTTCGCTTCATGTTGTGCGTGAGGAGGCGCCGAATGTTGAGGCTCGTCAGTATGAGTTACGTGTTGCGACGAAGGACCAGGTGGTTAAGTTGGGGATTCCACAGCGCTCTTACCGGACGACTGAGGACATTTTATCGGATCCTCTTGAGCGTGACCGGTTGATTGGGCGCGCGATCCGGGATTTGGCTGCATTCCGTTCGAGGTATGCGGGTCTCTCAGAGTTGGCCGTAGTATTTAGTGCGATCGATGACGTTGCTGCGGCATAGTTTTAAGGCACGGTCCGGCTTGGTGCGGCCAGGCTGGGCATGGCACGGCACGGCAGGCACGGCTAGGCGCGGCAGGGCACGGGTTGGTCCGGCACGGCAGGCACGGCATGGCAGGGCAACGCATGGCCGGGCACGACCGGGCATGGCATGGCAGGCAAGGCCTGGCTGGCCCAGGCTCGGCGCGGCATGGCATGGCTGGGCACAACAAGGCATGGCAGGCACGGCATGGCTAGGCATGGCTGGGCAAGACAGGGCAGGCAAGGCTTGGCCAAGCGTGGCTCGGCATGGCAGGGCCGGGCAAGGCTCGGCTGGGCATGGCAGGCAAGGCTCGGCTGGGCAAGGCAGGGTTCAGCACGGCAGGGCAGGCATGGCAAGGCTGGCCCGGCAAGGCGCAGCGAGGCAAGGAATGGCCAGGCCGGGCAGGGCAAGGCAGGCAAGGCTTGGCTGGGTGTGGCTCGGCATGGCGCGGCCGGGCAGGGCAAGGCATGGCTGGCATGGCCAACAATTTTCTCCCTCCTGGAAGGGTCCATACGCGCGAGCGTGGGCAAGCATGAGTAGGTCTTAGCTGGCTTGATTGACGGCAGGACAATCGCTCATTGGACCTAACTGGGAGGGGGATCTTTATTGATGACTGAGATAAAGTTAGAGAAGCTCGAGGCTTACCGTTGTGCGTGTCATGCGGTGGAGCAGGTATGGTATGCGGATGCGGTGGGAGCGAAGAAGCATCACGGTGGGACGAGCAAGCGCGAATGGGGCACGATTTTTGGCCACTACGTTTTGGGTGGCATGGCAGAGCTGGCCCTATCTCGTCACCTGGGGGTTCCCTGGGAGCCGACTTTGGGAGACTATGAGAGCGCGGATTTGTCTGGGTTGTGCGAGGTGAAGACCTCTGCTCACCCTTACTCCGGGATGCCGCTGTATAAGAGTCAGTATCACCCGGAGAAGCTGATGACCTTTGTTAGGTTCGACAAGTTCACGGCAAATCTCATGGGGTGGATTTTTGGCAAGGAGGCCAAGGAGGTGGGGGAGTGGAAGGATAACTGGGACACACCCTGCTGGAGGGTGGACGCTAAGTATCTGAAGCCGATTGAGACGATGCCGATGGACGGCCGGAGATTTGTAAGGGAGAGGAAATGACGATTCAATTTATAGCACCTAACAAGCGGACGAGTCACCGGACGTATAGTATCGGCCGGGCGCCAGTGGTGGGTGAGAGCGTACGTGTTGTCCGGGAGAATGAGGAAGGCAAGGTTTGTTCAACTTTTGAGGGGATCGTGGATAAGGTTGAGTGGTTGTTTTGCATGAAGGTGAAGGACCACCGGGTGACGGTTTATTTGAAGGAGGAGGAGTGAGGGCATGGAGAGGGTGAACGCAATCCGGGAACTATTGACTGAGGGTGCTTTGATCCTCGAGGGTCTGGACGACGCTATTGTGGGCTATAGCGACGGGGGCTTGCTGATCTATGACTACGAGAAGACGGTCGAGCACTTTGTCGAAGACGGGATGACCCGTGAGGAGGCCGTGGAGTGGGTTGATTTTAATGTCCTCGGGTTACAGGGGAACGGGGAAGGCTTTGTGATGCTTTATTCAGTAGATATAGATGAATGATTTAATGGTGACGATAACTGAGCGGGATGCCCGGGGGCTGGGAATGGGAAGGCTGACGACTCCCTACAAGCTCCCGCGCGAGCGATGGATGCTGAACAATGTGGTGGATGACATGAGTAGGGGAAATATCCGCTACGCTCTCGTGCAGGTTGCGTATGGCATAGAAGTATGGCGCGCGAGTATTCGGGTGGAGGACAGCTTAGAAGACCGGGAATAGGTCATTATGTTCTCAAAGGGCTTGGATGCAGAGCGAATGTCTGCACAGTCTAGAGGGAATGGTTGTTAGATTGTGTTAGAGTGGCAGGATCATCCGGTCCTGAAGCCACCACTTCCTGAGGAGTTGGCCAGGATGGACCCTGGGCAGGTTCTGGAGTTGCACTCGCAGTACCACGAGGCACTGCGGAATGCGGCCGAGGACCCGTTGAATTGCGGGTTTAAGATGCCTCACTGGGAGAAGGCAGATGCGCTGGTGACCGGGGACGACGCTACCAACGAGTTGATAGTGCTTGGAGGGAACCGCAGCGGGAAGACTATCTATGGGGCGCGGAGTGTGGTCAGGGCTGCGATCGAGAACCCTGGCGCGACGATTTTCATCTTTTCGCAGAACGCGGAGGTCTCTGTTAGACAGGTCCAGGCTGCGGTCTACGACTGGCTTCCTCCTGACCTGCGCCTCACGAGTCGATCGAAGGGGCATTATATATCTTATAAACGACAAACCGGCTTTGCGGGAGCGTCGATGATCTTTCCCAACGGGAGCCACCTGATTTGGAAGACGTATTCGCAGTTCTCGCAGGATGCCAGCGTGATCGAGGGAGCTGAGCTGGGGAGTTTTGAGCCTGGCTTTGTGAATTTCGGATGCTGGCTGGACGAGTATCTTGGTTCTCCGGAATTGATTAATGGATTGCGTTTTCGTTGTGCCACTCGCAACGCAAAAATTTTAGCGACGTTCACTCCGGTCTGGGGCTACACGGAAACTGTTAGAGAGTTCCTCCACCAGGCTGAGACTCTTGAGCAGGGCCCGGCTGAGTTACTTGGTGGAGACCTTGTCCCGATCACTCAGCGCAGCAAGTTGCGTGATGCGAGCATTGTTTATTTTCATTCCGAGTGGAATCCGTTCGGGGGCTACGAGCGCATCAAGGGGGACCTGGCAGGCAGGCCGCGCGACGAGATCCTCACCCGCGCCTATGGAGTGCCGGTGAGATCCTCGACCACTGTGTTCCCGATGTTCTCAAGGGAGAGCAATGTGGTGAAGCCGGAGGAGATTCCGACCGAGGACGTGACTTACTATCAATGCATCGACCCGGGGGGATCGAAGAACTGGTGCTGTGTATGGATAGCGGTGGACGCTTCCGGAACCTATTGGGTGATGGACGAGTTCCCTGGGGACCAGGACTGGTGTGAGTGGAGAGGTGGTGAGTGGAGACCTGGGCCCGGAGCGCGCGGCCGGGGGCTGGGCATCAGGGACTTTGTGAAGCTCTTCTATGAGATGGAGGGAGGAGTAGTGACTGAGCATGACGACGGCCGGATCACTACGGACACGAGCCAGCAGGGGCTCAGTATTCACGAGCGCATCATTGACCCGCGGATGTGCAAGATACAGACCCCGAGTCGAGATGGAGGATCAGAATCCATTCTCTCGAATTTGGATGACTTCGATTTCATCTGCCTGCCGAGTTCCTTTCCACCTGGGGACCGGGGCAACGAGATCGAGCAGGGCTTACAGGCTCTGAACAACCTGATGGCCTTCGACCGGAACCGGCCGATCGATGGGGTGAACCGTCCCCGGTTCTATGTGAGCGAGAAGTGCCAGAACGTGATCGCTGCGCTGGGAGAATACACCGGCCAGGGAGGGCTCAAAGAAGCCCAAAAGGATTTCATTGACTGCTTACGCTATGGGGTGGTGACCGGCCTGCACCACATGGACGAGAGCAGTTTGCGCGCAACTTCTGACCCGCTCCCGAGTTACGGGGCGCCCGATAGACAAAAGCAAGTAGACTGGAAGGAATGGTGAGCGAATTGAGACCGGGAGACCTCCCGCAAAAGGAAGTACTGGAGCTGCTACGGATCTCGGGCAACCGGATCAAGAAGCTGCGCGACGAGCACATGACCACTGACGACTGGTATAGCCACCGCGGGAGAGGACGGCCACAGATCGTTTACCGGCCGAGCGGAGTTGAGAAGCTGCGCGTTCACCATGCCGCGGCCCGGATCCTGCCCTTGGCAGTTCCAAGGTTCCAGCAGGCAATCTGTCTGCCGCTACCACCGAACAAGCAAGGCAACAGGATCTGGGCGCGGATCAAACAAGTGAGCGGGAGATGGGAGAAGCATCCTGTCCTGGTAACCGAAAAAATCAAACGGCACCTGGCTCCCCGCAAGCCGTTCAAGGTGCAGCTCATTGAGAACGAAGATGGAAAGAAATCCTATAGACACGAAAAGTTATGCCCTTGAGCACGGGGACCGCTTTCTGGCCTGGGACTACTGCTACATGAAAATCCGCGGAGCCGTTCTCGGTGACGTAGAGGAGGCTTCCCTGGAAACGATTTCCGAGAGGACCGGCCATGACGAGCGCTGGGCATACAAGCTGATCAACGAGTTGCAGAAGCAGGTTGGCGCGCGAGGATGATTTGCCCCAAAAGCATCCGGATTGCGGGAGTTACCATCAAGGTCGTCCGGCAAGACCTGGACGGGGATCCTTACGGGTCCTGGTCACTGGACAGTCGCACCATCGTAATCGACCAGGGTCTCAAGGGGAAAAAGCTGCACGACACGCTACGTCACGAGATGGTTCACGCTGCGTGGGCCCTGGGAGGAGTCGCATGGTGCGAGAGTATGGAAGAGGAAGCGCTAAACCGCTGCCTGGACGAGTGCTTCTGGCCAGCCTGGGAGCGAGTATGCAAACGACTGACGAAATGAATTTACAAGAGAAGATAGAAAGAGCGCTTCGCAAGGACAGCACCCGGGCCAACGGGCTCATCGCTCACAATCTGAATTGTAAGGTGGGAGAAGTGCAGGAAGTGAGGGAAGCCTTGAACATTTCCGGTCCTCCCGGAGGAGCTTCCCGCAAGCCCGGCCGGGGCAAGTCAGTCGATGACTTCCGCGGGAAGCACGACGTTGCGCTTATTATCCAGCGCAAGGTGGACGAGGTGCTCACAGCGGAGTGCGACCAATACTTCGAGGACCAGGATTTCCGAACCCTCTGCGAAGTGCCGGTCTATTCCTGGCGCCGGTATGCGGATTCGAAACAGTTTGCAGCATATCGGCTGAAGCGCGGTGGTCACAACCTTTGGGCAGCACCCCATATCATTTCTCAGATCCAGAAGGTTCTGGGAATAGCATAAATATGGCTGGCAAAGGAAAGAGCATCGAAGATCTCGCGCAAGCGAAGGGAGTAGCGGGGCAGATCCTGTCGCTCCGGGAGCAACTCGAGACGCTGGCCAGCGCGCGCGCGACTCAGCGAGTAGAGATAGGCAAGAAGGCTCCTCCATTTCGCTTTGGGACATTGAGCTGCACTCACTTTGGATCGATTTATGAAGAGGTGGGTATCACCAGGGCCATCTACGAATGGTTCGACCAGGAAGGCATCAAGACGGTCTACCACTGCGGGGACATGACCGAGGGGGTGCAGATGCGCAAAGGTCACGAGCACGAGGTGCACAAGCATGGCGCCGACAGTCAGATCGATTGGGTTGTCGAGCAGTTCCCCTACATAAAAGGAATCACAACTCACCTGATCAGCGGAAATCACGACGAGGCCCACATGAAAAATGGTGGAACGGATGTCTGCTACCGGATCGGTGAGAAGCGCGAGGACATAAAGTATCTCGGCTCGGACGCTGCGCGCTGGGTGGTCGCGAGATCCGGACAGGAGAAAGACATCCGGATCGATATGCTTCATCCCGGTGGTGGCAGCAGTTATGCGTTGTCGTACCGGATCCAGAAGATCATCGAATCACTCGACAGCGACAACAAGCCAGACTGCCTGCTGGTCGGACATTTCCACAAAGCGTTCACCCTCCCAGCCTACCGGGGAGTGGCCGCGGTCGCAGCCGGTTGTACGCAAAGACAAACCGGTTTCATGGCCCGACTCGGGCTGCAGGCTCACGTTGGGGCACATATTGTAGAGTGCCGGGTGATCGATGGACAGATCGTGTTCTCTTCCACCTGGCGCGGGTTCACCCCACCCCGGCAGGAAATACCAGTTATAGAATGACCCAGGACTTTATAGAAGATGCGATCGAAGCGTGTAACCGGGAGAAGATCCCATTTCTCTTTGCAATGCGCGCCGGAGGGGATCAGGGAGATTGGAGAGTAACCTATAATCTGGAACACCGGGACGAGGACCCAAACCCGAGCAGGCGCGAAGAGATTCTCGCGCTGATGGAGTTCCTTCTGAGCGGGGAAGATGAATCGGACAGGAGATAGTAAAGTCTTCCCGTGAGCCAGAACGCACAAGTCCGGGCTGGGGACGGCCCCAATGTGGGGGATCTCCTCCAGAGCTATCGTGAAACCTTGAGCCAGCTAGGGCACTGGACTGACCAGTGCTCGGTTTCGTTTGACGACCGTCGCAACTATTGGCCTGGGAAGAGCAGCTCCCTCCGCAAGAGTGGGTCAGATGCGCTTCCTTGGGAAGGAGCCAGCGACTGCGAGAGCTTGGTGATCTCTGAAAGGATCCAGGCTTACGTCTCGATGTGTATGTTTGCCCTGGCGCGCGCGAACATCCGGGCTTACCCGGTCGAAGTGAGCGATGCCGCGGCTGCACGAGTCGTCTCGTCATTCATCAAATATATGCGGGATTCGTATATTCCCCACTTCAGCCGGGAGATGGAGCTGACGGCAAACTACCTCTTCGAGAAGGGCCATGCCATTACCTATGTGGGCTGGGAGCAGAAGGATATGACGCAGCTCCAGGTCTTCGACATCGAGCAGATCGCGGCCCAGGCGCCGGAAATGGCCGAGATGCTGATGAATGAGAGCTACGACGACGAACTCGTGGATATGCTCCTGACTCAGTGGCCGAAATTGAAGAAGCGGGAGGCCAAAAAGGCTTTGAAGAAGCTGCGAAAAGAGGGCTATGCAGAGTTGCCGGTCTACGTTCGATCGATCGACCGGCCAATGGTGCAGGCCCTGGCCACAGATGTGGACATCTTCTTTCCCCACTATTGTACGGATCCGCAGCAGGCACCTTTCGTCCACCGTCGAGTCTTGATGACTCCGACCGAGCTGCTGTCGAAGGTTTCGACTGAAGAGTGGGACGAGAAGTGGGTGGATCACGTCATCGAGAAGCTGCGAGGGACACATACCAGCGACATCGAGGCAAAAGACTCTGCCGCTTTCCTCGGGCAGTTCGATGAGAATTCGGACTTCGTCGAGATCATCTACACCTACCAGCGTCTAATGAAGGACGGGGCCGAGGGGATCTACTGCACGGTCTGGCATCAAAGCCATACCGGCAACAACGCTCACGCGAAGCATACCCTCCTCGAGGGGGTGCCGGATTACCCGTTCATCGTGACTGAGCTTCATCGTGACTCTAAGCGACTCTATGACACCCGCTCGATGGTGGATCTTCTGCGAGGAACGCAATGGCAGGTGAAAGCCGAACGGGATTCCAGAATTGATAGAAGCTCCTTGGCAACGCTTCCGGCCTCAAAGGGCCCGGTTGGGCGCCCCAAGCCGGAGTTCCGGCCAGGAGGGCACGTTACCGAGCGCAGGGCAGGGGAGTACGGCTGGGTCGATCCTCCACCGGCTGACCCTGGCTCAATCGAGATCGAATCTACCCTGCTGGCCCAGGCTGACCGGATGGTTGGACTAGCCAGCCCGGAGCTGGACCCGGACGCTCAGATGAAGAGGGCCTTCTACCTCGACAAGTTCCTGGCTCACATCTCCGGAGTGCTCTCCGCGGCCTTCTCGGCTTTCAACCGCTATGGCCCGGCCCAGTTATTCTTCCGGATATCCGGCATCCCGGAGCCCCAGCAGTTCGAGAAGATGGATCCAAATCACGAGATGGACCTCCACGTCTCCTGGGATGCTCAGAATCACGATCCGGAGACGGTGGAGAAAAAGCTCACCCAGATGCTCCAGCTCGTCCAATACGATCGCACCGGCAAGATCGACATCTCGAAAATGCTAGATTTTGCTGCGGCAGCGATCGATCCGGTCCTGGCAGATACCGTCCTGCAGGCAGAGGAGCAGGGGACGGCCAAGGCAGCGAGGGACGTGGCAGAGGATCTGAGCATGATATATGCGGGACTCGAAATCGGTGCACGGCCATCCGGTCACCAGATCGCGATGCAGATCGGCCAGCAATATATGCAGCAACCAGACGTTGCCGAGCGCGCGCAGAATGACGAAGCGTTCGCAGCCCGGCTCCAGAAGTACTTTGGCCAAATCCAGCACCAGCTCCAGCAGCAGCAGAATGCTGAGACCGGAAAGCTGGGGACAGAGTCAGCCGATCTCCAAGGAATCCAGCAAGCAGGCTAAAAAATGGACCCGCAGACTTTTGAAGGTGCCCTCGAGTATCTGAGGACGACCGATTACGCGAAGATCATCGTGAAAGAGCTGGTCTCCCGCAGGGAAGCCGTTCTCACCGGCATGGGAGAGGCCGAGAATGAGCGAGAGGTCTGGAAGGCAGTGGGCAGAATCGATGCTTTAGACGGCCTGGCCCACGAGATCCTGGGAGAGGAATAGACGTTCTCAAAATAGTTCAGACAGGGTGTGCGAGATTTGAGTCACGCAACCGTTCGGGCGCAAAGAGAACGTATGACAGACCAAGATCAATCGGGGACCGTGTCTCCCGAACAAGAACAGGACACGCTACATACAGGAGACGACAACCTCTCAGAAGCAGAGGCAGTTGCGCTCCTGGCCCAGACTCCGGAAGACCAATCCGAGGGGGAAGCAGGCCATGAGAATGCCGAGCAACTTTCCGACGATGGGTTAACGGAGACAGTCGCTGGACTGGACTTGGACAACCTGACCGAGAACGAGTGGCAGGGAATAGCCGATCACCTAAATAGCCGCGGAGCAGATCGTATCGCTGGCTTGATTAAGGAGAGAAGCGAACTCCGGTCAACGCTCGAGGCCAGGTCGCAGCAAGAGGAAGACCCGCTAGCGCGGCCTTCCGACCCAGATAAGAATCCTTACCGCGAAGTCGAGACCGTCGAGGACCTGCAGCAGAAAGCCGCAGAAGTTGACGAGATGATTGAGTGGGCCGACAACCTCCTCGAGGAAAACGAAGATGAGCATTCCGATGCCATCGTTCACGAGGAAGATGGCCGGGAGTATACACTCAAGGAGATCAAGGGACTTGCTCGGAGTGCAAGGAAAGCACGTTCGACACATCTGAAAAACCGCTACGGGGAACTGCAAGAAAAGCAGGTGATCGCAGCGGAGCGTCAGCAAGCACGTCAGATTGCAGAAGATGAGTTCGCGTGGATGAAGGAAGAAGAGAACCCGATTCGGCAACGGTGGGAAGGTGTGATGAGTCACCCCGGCCTGCAAGCGTTGAAGGACGAGTTCCCCGAGATCCCGCTCGTGTTAGCTCACGCTGCGGATTCCATTCATCGATCAGAGCAACGGAAGGCCGGGAAAGGCCAGACGGCAAAGCAACAACCGCAAAGCCGCATGAGACCTCCCGAAAATCCAAGCGCTGGAACTGCCGCTCCTGCAAAGCAGGCGCCAGGGCCGGTCAAAGGACTGGAGAACTTGCAAACGCAATTCGAGCAAACTGGGGACTACAGGATCTTGGAAGAAATTCTCACTCTTCAAAACAACTAATTCTAACCGAAAGGAACATCTATCATGGCTTTTAGTAGCTCTTATGACAACCCGGCTGCGCCCGGGACCGGTTCTGCGGTGAGTAATAGAGAAGATCTGACCAATTTGTTAACGCAAATGGATCCGACCTCGACACCGCTCACCAGCTTGGCCCCCAAACGCAAAGCGAAAGCAACAAACCACGAGTGGACCTGCGATGGTCTTGCAAGCGTCGATTTCACGGGTATCGCTGAAGGAAGCGACATCACATCGTTTGACGACAAATTCGAAAACCGGGCTCGTCTCGGCAATAGAATTCAGGGTTTCCGACGTGATTACATGGTTTCCCAGGTCCAGCAGGCCGTTTCGAGCGTTGGTGCGAACACCTCCGCAGCGAAAGTTAAAAGTTTGCGTGAGCTGAAAAGGGATATCGAGGCCGCGATTGGTTCGGCCAACGACAAGCAGACTGGATCCGGTTCTGCGGTCTCGCTCATGCGCGGACTGACTGACTGGATTGACTCGGCTGGCCCTTCCGACGTGCCTTCCGCATATCGGACCTCGAGCAACCAGATCATTACCAAGTCGAACGCTGACGTGACTGAGGAAGACCTCAACACCGCGCTGGCATCGATGTATAATGTCTCTGGCAACCTGCAGAACGTGACCTGTGTGGCAGACACCAAGGTTCGCGAATCCATTTCGCAGTTCATGCGGACTGGAGCTAGCAACGACACCCAGCGTTACAACATCTCGGGCACCGGCAAGACGATCGTCCTGTCAGTTGACCTGTTCCGGAGCGATTTTGGGGATCTACGCTTAGCGAATTCTAATCCCGACTGCAGCGTCGATACTACATTCCACGATCGGGCTCACATTGTGAACACCGAGGCATATGGAGTCGCTAGTTTGATTCCGCTCAAGCAGGTGTCCCTGGACGATCAGGGTGGTGGTGACCGCGGCTATTGCGAAGCCTGGTTGACCCTCGAGTGCTTGGACCCACGGGCCCACGCGAAAATCGACGAAGCTCGCAGCTAAATCCTAACTAACGAAAGGAACAACTATCATGGCTAGAGTAGCAAACAACGAGCTGAGCAACGGATACTCAGACTACATCACAATCAAACACGGTGACTTCACCGCAGAGGCTACGACCCAGACCTTCACCTTGGCTATTCCGGCCGGGGGGATCGTTAGGTCCGTAGGTTACTACCTTGAAACCGCATTCGACGGGGGCTCTACCAGCGCTCTCGCAATCGATATCGGGGACGGCAGCGATGCTGACGGCTTCCTGGACAACATCGAGACGCACGTCGATGCAACCGAGGTGACTTACTCCAACGGGGTTGGTGCCTACATCGACGGGGGGACCGGGACTGAGCAGCAGGGCAAGCTCTACACCACGGCTGACACTATCGACATCCTGTTTACCGCATCAGGAGCGAACGTGTCCGAGCTTGATACCGGCAAGATCACGGTCTTCGTCGATATGAAGCGTCTCAACCCTGAGAGCGTCTAATTTGGTTCCGTCCACCAAGGAAACCTCGGCCAGGAAGGTATAATGCCCTCCTGGCCGGGGGGATCCTGTCCAGATGATACAGGTCGTAGAGAACCTTACCCGGGCGCAGGAAGGAGAACTCCGGCGCGGAGGCCAACTCCTCGAACGAAGGGATGCTTACATTCAGCAGCAGGCTGCGCTCAAGGACGAGAACCTGAACGTAGATGGACTCTTCCGGGAGCTGCACGGGGCCGTAGCCAAGCAGGCTCAGAACCTGGCTGAAAACGAGCGGAAGGCCAATCAGGTGTCAGCCGCGGAGGCTCGAGAGTGGAAAGAGGACGTTCGCTTCAAGAAGCAGAAAACCTACCAGCACCGGGCCTCTATCCCAGCCGAGGAATACTTTGCCTTTGCAACCTCGCGACCTGGCTGCTGGGACGATGAAGAATTCACCAAGGACTACCTGAAACGTAACCCTCACCTGAAAAGTAACGACTGATGAGCCAGACCGAGACTTATGCCAATCTGCTCTCGACAATCGAAGCGCTGCATGGTGCGACGTTTATAGATGTTGAGAAGACTCGCATTCGTCACCTGGTGAACTCCAGGGCCCGGTCTGCCTATCGTGAGTCGGATCTCTGGGACCAGTTCCTGGTCACCGGAGAGGAGCGAGTGGTCAACGATTCGGATCCGACCAATCTTTACGTCCCCTTTGTGGGGACAACCTCTGCGGATACAAATTGCACAAGCATCCAAGCAGGAGACATCGACACTGTGCTCCGGGCTCATAACGCGAACCCGTTTGCCGTCACCAGTCCTCGAGAATACGAGGTCTTGATGGCCAAGGATGGAGTGATCCTCCCGGGCTACAAGGCCACCTACGGAGCATCACAGGCCATTACCGAGTGGGGATACCTTTTTGGATCGGCAATAATCACCCTGCCTGGAAAAACAGACGCTATCAACGGAGGGACGGTCAAGGTAGAAAACGTGGTGACGAGTCAGGCCGCGGCAAACGACATCGTTAATGATACGTTCACTCTGACAGCAGTGGGCGCTCAGGTGGATACCCCGGTCGATTCTGTCTCGGTCGCGATTGCTCATGCGTTTACGGTTGTGGCAAGCGAGAGCGACATCAGCACTGCAACTGTGTCATTTCCGGTTGTATACCTTACCTACAAGCGCAGGCTGACCGAAACCTACGGAGACCAGGACGGTGACACGACAACCATCCCAATGGAGTGGAGAGATTATATTTCGCTCGGGGTCTTTGCTGACACACTGGCCAGCGACGGGTTTGTCGAGAAGTCATTCGCACTGGAGGCCCGGGCAAACAAGGCTTTGCAGCTCGAACTCGAGCGACTCGACCGGAACCGCGGGAATCAATTTGTTAACCACCGGGTCAGGACTCACGGGAGTTCCCAGGCTCGACAGTCATCACAACTATAATGGCCTACGGAAGCCCCAGCGGGAACAGGAAGAAGTCAGCCCTGAAGGGTCTGTTTGAAACCCCAGCCCTTCCAAAGCCGAAAAAGAAAAAACGGGGAAAAATAGGTGGTCTGAATGATTGGCAGCGGAAAAGGATAGAAGCGCAGCTCGAGCAGTTTCAACGAGAGATAGCGGACGAGAAAACTCGGGATTTTCTGAAGTCGCTAATGAAGAAATAGTTCAGACAGCGGGTGCGAGAATTCCCGCATGGCTCAAGGACAGACGGCTTATTCTCTCACTGGTGGAAACGGTTCCACATTCATCAACGATACCTCGGCTCATACCGGCAGCTTCATGGCAATCCAGGCCGTAGGTGGGGCAGCGGCCGTTATCAACAATGCCTACACCACAAGCAACATCACAGACTTCGACACCACTCTGCAGATCGACTCGGGACAAATTATTTATGGCTCGTTCTCGCAGATCGCGCTCTCGAGTGGAGCTGTTTTGGCCTATAGCAGGTAGAAATGCCTGAAGCCCTCGACAGTCCGATTCTATTCGATGGGGACTCTGGCTTCCGAGCGCTAGTCACCCGGCTCCGGCCGTCTCAGCTCAAGCCTGGGGATGTTTCCATCTCCAAAAATATGCGCTTTGAGGAAAGCGGCACGGCCAAGGTGAGAGAAGGGTACTTGAACGTCTCGGGAGTTGTCCTTTCGAGCGACGTGTTCCCTTATTTACGGGCATCGACCGGGACCTCTGCGATTGTTCTGATCGGAGCGATTGGCAGCAGCACAGGAGCGGACCAAGGCTCTGGCAGGATCAGAATCACAACCGGGGGAGGTTCTCCCGTTGCTCACGGGCTCCCTGAGACTGGGGGCATGGTCAACCTTGCCAGCTTTACCGGTGGCACTGGAACGCTTAATGGCAACCGGGCTGCAACCTGGGTCGATGCAACGAATTTTGATGTTACTATCTCAGGGACGAGCGGATCCTGGTCCGGGGGCACGGCTGGAGCAGCAAAACTGACGGGAGGCCGACAGGCCATCTACGGATCCTGCCGGTTCACCAACCCAAACTCAAACAACGACGAATATATCATCATCGCGGACAACGATGGTGCGACCGCGGTCAAACTCTCGGACTTTACCACCACCGCGATTTCTTACCCGAGCGACACTCTCAACCAGGACGCACAGCTTCAGCAGGAGTTCGATGTCGTCATGCTGCGGCAGGACGGGAAGACTCCCTGGGCATTCGACCCGGACGACTCGGTCTATGGATTTAGCGGATCTGACGCAAGCGCACCTTCTTTCCGCAAGGTTTCATCCGGAACCTACACCCAAAAGGTGGAGATGCAGGGACAGGTGACTATCGACAAAGCTGGAAAATTCCTTTGGGCCAGAAACGCGGGAGCAGCTCACGGTCTATCGACGGGAGACCGCATAGTAATAACGGACAAAGGTCCAACAACGCTCGTTGACGGGGACGAATACTTGATCACCAAAGTAGACGCAGACGAATTTTATTTCTATGGCAGGTCCAAGGCTGACGATACCGGAAGCTTGGGAGCGGATGTTTTCCTTCGCTCTCAGGTCAGCCTGGGTGGAGGATTCCAGCATCACCCGGCATCAGCCTGGGCAACCTACCACAACCGTCGAGTCTGGGCACCCTACACGCACGATTCCGCGGCCAGTCCGGCACGTCGCAGCCCGGCAATCTACGACGAACTCATTGCAAGTGACATCCTGGACAATTCCACTTTTGACACGATCTACAACCAGTTCCGCATTAGCGGAGGCACTGCAGATTTCATTGTGGGGCTGCAGCAGTTCGACTCAGACCGGCTTGTCGTATTCAACCGCAATTCGATCCACCAACTTCTGGGGACCTCAGGGAGCCTGGCTGATGTCCAAGTCAGGATGCTGACGAACGAGCTGGGGTGCCTGGCTCGAAAGAGCATCGTCTACCATGCCGGTCACTTGTTCTTCCTCTCCGACAACGGAGTGATGGGAGTCACCTTTGCCGACGCACTCAACCTGCGCGGCCTCGACCAACCACTTTCAGAAGCGATCGACTCCGAGATCAAGCGGATCAACCGGGCCCATGCGGACAAAGCCGTCTCCTGCGTCCACGACAACAAATACTGGCTGGCCGTCCCAACCGGGGACAGCGAGGTCAACAACGAGATTTTCATTTTCAACTTCCTCACCCAGGGCTGGGAGTCGATCGATTCCACAAGCGCAGACAACTGGGGCATCGTGGATCTGATCCCGGCCAGGACCGGCAAGGTGAACGAACTATTTGCCGTGACTGAGGACGGGGGAGTGCACCAACTCGACCAGACAGGGCTAAACCTGGACGACATAGCCCCTGCGGCCGGGGCCTTATCGACGGTCAAGACCACAATCCCAGCTCAACTACGCACTCGGGGCTATACGCACGGGACGATCGAGCGGAAGCGGTTCCAATTCCTGGAGGCCCAGTTCGTTTCGGACTCGGAGAGCGCTAGCGATGGGACACTCTCGCTTATAACTGAGGACCCAGACAGCACGACGACTCTGGGCACGATCGATACGATGCTCGGGGCAGTCTTGCAGAAAAGCGAAGGAGGCTCAGTTCGGGCTAGGACCGGCAATCCGCGAGGGTTCTCGTGCCAGTTCGACTGGACTCCCTCGCTTGGCCGACCAGAACTGCGCGCAGTAGGAGTTCGGGCCACCAACACGTTCAACACCGCAACCAGTACGACATAAGATGCCAAAGGTAACCACGACTACTTCCTTCTCGGAGGACGACCAGCTCACTCACGTTACGCTAAACTCGTTATTTACGAATTCTGCGTTTCATTCGAGCGCGGTTGACGACACAACCCTCGAGCTTTCATCCGGAGCGATTCGGCTGAAGGCTGCGGGAGGAGGCAACGGGATTGCGACCAGCCACATCAATGATGATGCAATCGTAGTGGCAAAGATTGCCGACGATGCAGTGGAAACTGACCAGATCAAGGACGCTAACGTCACGCTTGCGAAGATGGCAGTAGAGTCCGTTGATTCCGACCAGTACGTCGATGGAAGCATTGATGAGGAGCACCTTTCCAACGATGTCATCACCGGTCAGACTGCGCTCACTGCAGTCCCTTCGCTGACAGATGTCATGCTGTTTTCGGACGCGGATGATTCCGGCAATCTGAAGAAGCTCGACTTCATGCAGTATCTTCCGCTTCCGAGGGCATACGGAATCATCAAGATGGACGGTTCTGCTGGCACTGCTGATGCTCTCGGGCTCTACGGGTGTACCTGCACTGCGTATTCCGGTGAGACTTACACGTTCGACCTGACGACGGACATGAGTAGTGCCAACTACCCTGTGATCGCTCAAGACCATGACACCAGCGACTACGATGATGAGGCTGACTCAGTTGCAGTCGAGATCGTGGATGCAGGACAATTCAAAATACACGCTCCGGTCCTGACATCCCCCCGGCACGTCAGCTTCGTCGTATTCGGCACCCTTTCAACCTAGATGATCCTGCAGGCCGGTCACGTTGCGAGCCTGATCGACAAGGAACAGGTTCCGGCCCCGGTCTGGGATCTCATCAACCGGCTGCACGACTACGTCTACTCCTCTCCCGAGAATGTGGAGGTTGTCCACAATTTCGACCCGGAAGTGGTTCGGCTACTCATTGCCTACCACTACCTGAAGGAGACGCTGGCCTGGCACAGCACCGAGGGAGAAATCGACGGCCTTCTCATGTGGTATCGCTGCAGCCAGGACTGGACCTGGGACGACATCAAAAACTGGACCCCGGACGACAAGGACGGGGACTCGTTCTTCCTGGCCTTCTGCTGGGCCAAGCCCGGAATCCTGCGGGAGCTGTGCCTGCAGCTCATTGCCCAGGCACCGGACGTGCTAACCTCAAGACTCTACAGCCTGCGCGAAAGAAAGGATGGACCGACCTTGGTAGAGTGGTCGCAGAAGATCTTTGTAAGAGTTCTAAAGAATCATGGGCAAGAAATCAGATCCTCCACCGATGCCAGACCGCATAGACGCGAACCAGAGCATGGGAAGATTCCTGTTTGGCTCAGACTGGGAAGCAGGCCAGGGGATAACGGATCCGGAGTTCCAAAGAAGACTGGTACAGGCCGAAAGACAGTACGGGCCCGAGTATCTCCAAAATGAGCTAGGACGGCAGGAGACTGCCCTGTTTGGCCGGGGAGGCCAGGAAGGGCTTCTGTCCCTCTATGAGCGCGCGGCTCCGGTTACGGAGAGGATGCGCGCTGCCACGGCCAGGTCGCAGCGAGAGGCTGACCTGCGCGACGTGAGCGATCTGGGAGCGGATTACATAACAGCTCTGCGCGCGAGCGACCCGGCAATGCAAGGCTTGATTGAAAGCCAGACCGGCCTCACAGAGGATCTGTATTCCCGGGCCCGGGGAGTGACTCCAGAACAGTCCCGAATGGCCCAGCAGAGTGCTCGTGAAGCGACTGCAGCGCGAGGCAGGGTGGGAGACAATATGGGAATCTTCTCAGAGGCTCTGGGACGTGAGGGAATCCTGCGTCAGAACCGGGCAGAAGCGCAACAAGCCGGTGGTGGTCTATTCCAGATGCTGGGAGCGACCGGGGCCGATCCGATGATGGCCGTCCTGGGACGACCCGCAGCGGCAATGCCCTACAACTTCCAGACTGCCGGTGGAGCGATGGGATTATCTCAGCGCGCGACTCCACAAGTATTCAACCCGGATATGGGAGTGAACATGGACCTGGCTCGTCAGGGCATGGAAACACAATACCAGGCCGATACCTACGGGAGCCAGCAGGCCATGCACGGTCAGATCTGGGGAGGGATCGCGCAGGGACTGGGAGCCTGGGCTGGGGGTGTAGGATAAAATATCATGCCAAGAATAGGTGATACCATCAGGCCCGAGTTACAGAGGGCAGATACCAGCGGAATGCTGAAGGGTGCAGCCATTGGCGCGGAAGCGATGGGGCAAGGGCTCGCAGCTCTCGGAGCTGGGGTTGGCCAAGGCCTCGAGAAGCGCAAGGCAATCAAGGATTTCACCAAAGAGAAGGAGGTCCAGGCTACGGCTTTGGCCAAGTTCTTGCCGGAGGATTCCCCGTTCAAGGAGATGGCCCAGGGCGCGGCCGACTTTCTGAACGACCCGGAAAACCGGCAGAGCGAGAGGTTTGCGTTTGCCAAAACGATGGAGCCGAACTTCAAGCTGGCCTCCGACGCAATGAGCACGGGGTTTGCCGCGAAAACAATGCAGCTCCAGGCTAGTGCCCGGAAAGGCCAGGCTATGGGGCTGGCTGACTTTGTGAACTCACAAGGAGACCCGGAGAAGCTGGCAGAGATCTCTATCGGCACACTCAAGGAGCTGGGAGAAGACCAGGAGGCCGTCAATGCTTACAAGTCGAGTGCGATGCAGGCAATCCTCGCGCAGCAGAAAGGCACCGGCACTCTGTCGGTGGACTCCTTTAAGCGGGTGAACCCGAAAACGGGCAAGGTGGAGGAGCATCAGTTTATGAAGCAGGGGTCCAAGATCCTCCAGATGTTTGATCCAGTGCCGGTCGAGAGACACGGAGTGCTGGCCGGGGACGAGAGACTCACTTACGAGGAGAAAAGCGCAAGACAGACGGCTGCACTCAAAGGACAGGAAGAGAGGCTCACCGCGCAGCCCAAGCTAGAGCAAAGCACGGCAGGATTGGCTAAGGCTCTGAACATCATTGGGACAAATACGGTCTACTCCGGGGTTGGGGGAAACCAGGTCAAGTTCCTTAACGAGGTCGGTGCTGCCCTTGGCTTCGACAAGGCAAAGCTGAAAGCCAAAAACGCTCAAGTCCTTCTAGTCGAATACGGCAAAGAGGTGATGGGGCAGATTCAGCTCACTAAGGGAGCGGTTTCTGAGAAGGAGATGGCTTATTTCTCCAAGATTTCTCCCGGCCTGGACAAGTTGCCGGAAGCAAACGCAGAGATCCTTCGAAACAAGCTGAAGTATGCCGACCGGGAGCTGAAGATTGGTCGCATGGTAAGGGAGCTGCAGGTCGAAGGGAAAACCTCCCAAGAGATTGAAGCCGCGATCAATCAGTACTACATAGACAACCGTGTCCTGACTGATGAGTATATCGACGCTGCGCTGAAGGCCGGTGGATTTGAAACTGAACCGGTCAAAACCACTCGGGAGTTATCGGAGGATGACGCGACCCTTCTAGATGCCTTGTCACGGGACGGGAAAGTCCAGCCCCCCGGGAATCCCCCAGGGCCGGATGACAAAAAAGTAGACCTGCGCTACTCGAGGCCGGGGCATCCCCAATTCCCCCGGGCCCAAAGAACTCGAAAAACAGGGATCCCCGAGTGGTATGCCAATCCGGAGGGCA
>Ga0080013_1001332_pt1 | contig 33142 bp, 34 predicted proteins | sample ETNvirenome_6_85_FD_69236 | JGI IMG/M metagenome (GOLD analysis project Ga0080013, IMG submission 69236) | Marine viral communities from the Pacific Ocean - ETNP_6_85 (SPADES assembly) (version 2) | ecosystem: Environmental > Aquatic > Marine > Oceanic | place: Pacific Ocean | collected 2013-06-19
TTCAGGGACTTTGAGGATAAATTCAAGAGCGAGAAACCCATTATGAACGAGAACCACTTTAAAAAAAATAGATTAGAAGCCCTTCACAACCTTTTAATGGAAGAGGCCAAGGCCAGCGCAGCACTCCGAGCAGAGCGTGAAGCCAAACGGGCCGCCCCTGAAGAAAAAGAAGACGATGACGATAGTCTTGTTGGTGGAACAGTCAACACTATGATGACAATAGCTACATTTAGCAAGGGAAAAGAACTTTTATTAAAAACAGTTGCTAGGTTGAGAGGACCCGCCGCAGAGAAGGCTGTAGGAGAAGCTCTCAAAAAAGGATCTAAGGGCGCCACCCGTCGCCTGCTCACAAAATTTTTAGTAGAGGGCGGCAAGGGGAGTGCCCGAAAGTTTGCGCAAGAACTAATATTTGGTTTGGCTAAACGTGGATATGGCCGAGCGATTCTCCAACGCTTACTTGTTAATACGGCGATGCGCACCTTTATAACAAAAACTTTGGGGGTTGGATTATCGAGCGCCGGCCAGTTGACGGGCGCCAGCGCATCGGCCGGCGCTTTTGGAGCCGGCTCAGTTGCAGGTGCCAGCGCCGCGACTGTAGCTGGTTTTGCTTTAGCCGGCGCCGCTATCGGCACTGGAATTGGATACGCCATAAATAAAGGACTGTACACGGGCTACGGCGAGGAAATTGGCGAGTTAGCAACTAAAGCACTTGCTGACCCCGGTTATGCCATGAAAGAAATGGACGTTTATTGCAAGGGAGCAGGCGCTCTATGTGGAAAAGTTGTAGATTGTACAGGCAAGTCGGGAGGCTATGAATACGAGACAGCCGAAGGCTTGGGAATCGCCGACGAAGGCGGCAGAAGTAAGACTCTCTTGGGTCGCGACTGGACCCAACTCGCAGGCCAATTTCATGCCAAAGATGGCGCAATTATGGCAGCTATGATGTCGGCTATAGCCAACGATGATATTGAAAATGGAAGAATCAAAGTAAGTGAAGATGGCAAAACAGCCGAAGTTTCAAAAGACGCCAATGTCAGCAAATACAAAGACTGTTTCAAAGCCAACATGATGTCAAGCATTATGTATAATAAAATTGAAAAAGCTGGTATGGGCGCAGCTATGGCAGAATTACAAGTAATTCTTGGAATGAAGAAAGCTCTTCCCGGTGGCGAAGGAAAGGGAGCCGGCGAAGGCCCAGAAAAGGGCCAATATCCAGATAAGCCGTTTTCTCCAACTAAAGTGGCCCAAGTCGCGGAACTATTTTATCAGGCACTAGAAGGGATTGGAACTGACGCTCCAAAATTGCAACTTGCTCTTGGAGCCTTAAATAAAATGGGGCCAAAATTTACTAGAGCGGTTGAAGAATATTTTAGAAATACACCGAAATATCAAGATTTTGATTCAGATGGCTTGCGAGACGCACTAGCAGATGATTTGTTCGGGGATGCTGAGACGGCTGCTTTGTCTGCGTTCTTATTGGCAGATAAGGTCCTTGGAGCCTCTGCTGCAGCCAGCAAAGGCTCCGGAACCGGCCCAACTAAGGAAAGAAAGTGTGACAATTACCCAGTTACCCCCGGCTGTACTGGCAATACAATAAAATCTTTGATTGGCATTGTCACACAGGCAACTAAGATAGGACAAAAAGCGTGGAAGGCAGATCAAGCTGGAATAACGGACATGTATAATAAGGCAGTTTATACTCCAGAGGTTGGAAAATTAGTTCAAGCTGCTTTACAGGAACTTGATCCGAAAGTTGCTAAAGATTTTGCCGATAAGGGTGGAGTTTTAAAAACAGCAAAAGATCCAGCGGTTATTTTAATTGACAGGACAGCCTTAGAAAGAAATGTTAAGGAAAATAAAGAGCCTGAAAGCCTACAAGGCAAGCGTCTGCTTGAACTAAATAAAAGATTAATGAAGAGGCTAAAATAATGTTAGAGCCGGCAGACATCAAAGCTTTAATAAGTGAAGCTCTAGATGAGATTTTAGAAGAAGAATTATTAACCGAAGGTGGTGCTGGTGGACACATGCGCCACCCGTTTGACATTATGGATGTTAAAGACGGCCAAGGTCTCATTAAAAAGTTTGAACAAATAGCAAAAGAAATTGAAGGCGGCAATCTTCCTGATACAAAAATTGATGGCACCAATACCAGCATTAAAGTGGTCAATGGTGAAGAATTCGCGATGGACAGAGGATCCAGCAAGGCAATTGATGTTGAAGGTATTACTGTAGATCGGCTCCCTGAAAGATTTAAGCCAGATCCACAATCTGGAAAAGAACATGGCATGGTCCCAGCCGGCAAAAATGTTTTAGGTATTTTTAATGAGGATTTTGACAACATTAAGCCTGAGTTAAAAGCTCTTGGCATGTTAGATGACCCTACAAAATTCTTTAACATGGAGTATGTAAAGGGGACAACCAATGTTCTGGCATACGACCATGATTTTTTGAAGATTCACGGGGTCAATCAGTTCTACGAGAAAAGTGACCGACGTGGCAATCCTGTCCGACCCGGATTAGAAAGACCAATAAATAAAGAAACAGGGAAACCCATTAAAGACCCCTCCGTTCCAGTCCCCTACGACCAGAAGGTGATGGATAGCTTGGTTGAGAAATTAAATAAGTCAGCCGAGAAGTACGGTTTTAAAGTTTATTCTTCTATTCCATCCAAAGCTACCGGCGGCTTTGATTATAGTCCTGTTATGGATGTCAGTGTGCCTGTCACCTTATCAGATGGCAATGTCGAAGATAAAACACTTGGTGAGCGTCTTAAAGATGCTAAAAACAGAATTGGAGAAAAGGTTCAAACTGCCGATGGTAGAAAGCCGCCAGCCCAAGGAAAAGAAATTTATAAAGCTGTTCTAGGGGCCACCGCTCAAGACACGAACGCCGACCCCCAACGTCAGGTCCCGCTCGACAAACTCCTTGCCAGCGAAGAAGACTATCAGAAGGCAATCGACGGCGCCGTGTTCTGGCACGCTACAAGGCTCTTAGGCAACGTTATCATGTCCAACATGGAGGTTGACCACCCTGCCGTGAAAGGACCCGCCACAGAGCACGAGGGGCTTGTTGTGAGACTATCTGGTGATGACTTCGATACGAAGATCACTGGAGAGTTTATTTTAGGTGGTGAAGCTACATCGTTTAGAGCAGCGGAGCCAGAAGAAAAGAAAGAGATAAAAGGCAAGACTATTGCTCTATTCCCCGGCTCGTTTAAACCACCCCACAAGGGACACCTTTCAGTTATTAAACAAGTAGCAAAAAATAAGGAAATTGATGAAATCAGGGTCATCATCTCTGCTCCCGGCAAAGATGTCAGAAGCGCGAAAGTGACGCCTGAAAAAGCCAAAGCTGTTTTTGAAAAATACATCCAAGCCGCAGGAATCACAAAACCTGTCAGCGTTGAAATTTCTAGCAGTCCTAGTCCAATTGGTGCTGCTTATGAATACATCGGAGAATTGGCCAGCCCGGGCGAGAAGATATTATTGTTAACTTCCCAAGCAGACGCCGACCGCTACACTCCCGAAGCGATGGAAAAGGCAAAAGGTACCAATAAAAATGCGGAAACAATGACTGTTGATGCCTTAACTCTTCCTGCTTGTAGGGATGAGGGGTGTGATACGGCGAATAAGGTCAGTGCCAGCACTATCCGAGGAATTGTTGATAAACACCCAGACATTACGCTGGACGAGTTACAAACCGCTCTTAACCACATGCCAGAAGAAATGTCATCTCAAGACAAGTTAACAACCTTTGAAAGTTTGATTGATGCTAGCTTGGCAGATACTTTTAACGACGAAGAGTTAAACATGTTGAGCGAGTCTGTTATATTTATAATGGAAGTAATAGATAAAGCCTTAGACATTGTTAATGAAACTGTTCGTAAGACTCGTGGTAAAAAAGAATGGTGCGTATTTGCCAAGACCGCCAAAACTAAAGAAGGAAAGCCTCGTAGTTTTGGATGTCGCAAGAGCCTTAAGGCAGCAGAGAAAAGACTTGCACAGGTGGAGCGTTTTAAAACTATGACCGAGGCTGATGAACTAGAAGAGTACGAGATTGTTGAAGTGTCGGCAGCGAGCGGCATGGGAATGGGATACGGCCGCGCCTTAAATAAATCAGTAAAACAGCCCACAAGTCGCGATAACTTTTCAAAGAAGCATCCCGCAATGCCAGTGGCCCACGCCGGGTTTGAACCATAGGAGCTATTTATAAATATGGAAACTTTACAAGAAAATAAGCTGAGAGCCTTTATTAGAGAGGGCATCAAAAGAAAAAAACAAAAAAGATTAAATGAGGCTGTTAATAAAATACAGAGTGATTTACGATTACGTTCAATAATTCGAAGTATTTTATTAAAAGAGGCTTCTGATGTCACAACGGATACTCCTAATCGCTCCACTGGGATCAACGTTCTCGGCACCGTCCTTAAGCTTGTTATTCCAATTGTTAAACAGGGCTATGAACAGCTAACCACGAGCTATGAGCAACGTAGATCGTATAGGGCACACATCATTCAAAACGCCATTAACATTTTAATGAGAGTCGACATGACTGCTGGCCCTAATGAGGAGCCGCGATTGGGAGACGAAGACCACGCCGTTGAAGCACCTGAAAATCCAGAGCTAGAGGCTGATGAAGAATTTGCCGGCCTACAAGACATTGAACTGGAAGACGAAGCAGAAGAAGAGGTGATGGTGGAACAAGACGAGGACATTGAAGTAGAAGTGGGCGACGACGATAAATTTATTAGTATTGACGCTGAAGAGAAGGTTGAAGAACCAGCCCCAGAACCAGACGGTGCTGCCGACGTAGCAAAACAGGTCGCCTCAGAAAAAGAATTTGTTAAAATTAGAAGCATGGATAAAACAGGGATGGAGATGGCCCAGCGCCAGTTTCCTAAAGTCGCAAAACAAATTGCTGATGGATACGCCATGCTTTCATTGAAACCAGATAAAGAAGATTTCGCTGACTTTTTAATCGCCAACTTAAAAATGTATTTTGATCAGTTTGATCAAGAAGAAGATGCTTCTCTACAAGAGCCTGAGTCCCCTGAGTATAGACAAGCTGCCGGTACCACTGATAAATTTGAGGCGGAAGCAGAAGTGGATGTCGAGGCTCCATTGGCTGAAAGTCAAAAAGTTCTAAATGTTCTAAAGAGGTTATTGCCGAATCATGAGTATTTTAAAAGAACTCCGTGAACAGCGTAAAATAACCAAAGACGTAGAAGCTTTAGTATCCTCTCTAACTGTAGAAGAGTTAATCCAATTAAAATTTGACATAGCCACCCGCGCCATTGGTGGCGAGCCTTATGGATTCAAAGTGTGGAGTGAAATACCTGAGATAGCTAAAAAAGCTATGTTTTGTTTTGCGCGTGACCATTTTAAGACAAACAAGGCGGCTAGCCGTTTTCTGGGAATTAGTTTAAGAAACTGGATGGAATTAAAAAAGAATCCTAATTATAGTAGAGGAGAATAATAAATGTCATATCCAAATGAACAAGAACCACCCGCTGGAGACCGTTACACTGAAGAATTCGTTGATAATCAAATGTCACAAGTGGTAACTCAGTATGATAGAGCACTCGGCTTAGAATCATTCGTCCCCGCAAGAATGACGGTGCGCGGCCCATCGAACCTTCGTCAGCGCCCTCAATCTTTAGTTTACAAAGTCACAAAAGGGTGATACAATATGTTTTGTGAACATTTCGGAATTTCAAATAGGTGAATTCTACACCTTAAACCCGCGCACTCGTAAAAAGGCGCTAATGAGAATATCCGAAAATTGGGGTCTGACCTTAGTCTTAACCGATACAATAGAAATAGAAGAAAATGTGTACAAGAAAAGCTATTATCAATATTTAGGAAAAAAAACAGTAAAGATAGAAAAAAGACTTGACTCTAAGAGGAAAGAGGTCTATACTTATAGACCACATCTTATGTTATGTTTACAAACAGGAGAAATTTGTAAGGTAGCAGGATTTTACTTAAGAAATTTTTTTATTAAGTATTAAGCCAACGAAATAGGAGGATACTATGGAGGCAAACCCTCTCTACAAGCGACCGTGGGACATAGCCGGCCGCTTTGACACATTTGAACAAGCTGACAGAAAGAGAAGTCAGCTAAAAGAAAGACAAGATTTACAAGTAAAAGTTAAGAAACTTAAAGAAAACTACGTTGTAAAAGTTCGCTCTACGATTGTAGAAAAGAAGAAAGAAAAGAAGAAAGAAAAGAAGCGCGGCGAGAGCAGGCGAAGGGATAAAAGTTTTTATATGTTAGAAAACTATAAGGCGGTGAACAGTGATAGCTGATGTAGTCGTGGGCCTTCAGTATGGTGATGAGGGCAAAGGAAAAGTTACTCACCATCTTTGTAAAACCGGTGGATATACGCATGTGATTCGTTTTAATGGCGGCTGCAACGCCGGCCACACCATTTATCATAAGGGCAAGAAGTTCGTCACACATCACATTCCAGCCGGCGTATTCTTTGGAATCAAAAGCATTATTGGTCCGGGCTGTGTAGTAAACCCAAAACAGTTCTTCAAAGAGCTTGAGGAGCTTAGAGATGGTGGCATCGACATTGATGAATTTGTCTTTATTGCAGAAAATGCCCACATCATTACAGATGAACACTTAGAAGAAGATGGTAAAGATGCCGTCATTGGCACGACAAAGCGAGGAAATGGGCCTGCATACAGAGAAAAATATGCAAGAAATGGGTTTTTGGCAAAAGATCTGCCCTGTTTACAACCGTACTTGGTGAATATTTATGACGAGTTACACAAACATACAAAAAATCCAATTATCCTCTGCGAAGGAGCGCAAGGATTTGGCCTTGACATTGATTGGGGCGACTATCCTTTTGTTACCTCCAGTCACTGCACTGTTGGCTCGGCTCTTTTAAACGGGATTCCGCCACAGGCTATTAGAGATATATGGGGTGTCGCAAAGGCATATGAAACATATGTCGGCGCAAAGACATTTGAATTAAATAATCCAATATTTTCAAAAATTAGAAATGCTGGAAAAGAATATGGTGCTACCACTGGTCGACCACGACAATGTGGCTGGCTTGAAGTGCCGTTTTTGGAAAAATCCGTTAAGATAAATGGCGTTAATAAATTGGTTTTTAATAAAATGGATATTCTTCAAGAAGTAAATCGATGGATTATTCAACATAAAAAAAATAGTTTCGAAATATTAAAGGGCAGAAAAGAGTTTGAAGACTTCTTTAAAGCCAAATTAAAACATTGGGGTGTAAAAGAGATTTATTTTTCAGATACACCAGATAGAATTTAGGAGTACCCAATGAAAAATAAATTTTTTAAATTTCATTTTAAAAATGAAAAAGTAGATAAGGTTGCAAGTTATAATATAAAATTTGATAATTTTTCTAAAGCAATGGAATTTGCTTATGATAAACTTGATAAATTGAACGAAACGGAAAATGGCTATAGAATTATAGGAATATATGAAATTATGACTAGACTAGGCAACTAGGAACTATTGGCCCCAACTAATTATAAGAGTATAAAATGACAAAATATTACTGGTGCGACGAAAAAACCAAAAAGAAAAAGGAAGAAGAAGAGTCTGTTACGGAGGGTCCCACCCCTATAATTTTTATGGGTGACCCTGGCGCCGGCCCACCTGATAGTTGTGTAGACGTTCTTGATAACACCATCATGTTTTATGGCGAGGTCGATGAAAAAAACGCCAAGTCTCTCAATAAATCAATTCGAATGCTTGACAAAGAATTACAAATTTTTAAATTGAAATATGGGTGTGATTCCCCCCCTTTAAAATTATTTATTAATTCTTATGGTGGAAGTGTCTTTTCAGGCTTTTCTATTATGGACACAATTAAGAATTGTAAAACGCCAGTCCATTCTTATGTGGATGGTTCGGCTGCCTCTGCCGCCACTTTGATTAGTGTTGTGGCAAAAAAGAGGTTTATTTTTGCAAACTCGTTCATGCTTATTCATCAATTAAGTTCTTCGATGTGGGGAAACTATGAAGCGATGAAAGATGAGATGGAAAATTTAGATCTCATCATGGACAGAATCAAAAAGATTTACAAGGAACATACCAACATGACAACTAGACAAATCACAGCCATCCTTAAAAAAGATAAGTGGTTTGAAGCCGAGGTCTGTCTTGAACTTGGCTTGGTTGATGAAATAGTGGAAAATGGCTAAAAAAACTTGTATCTTAGACACCAATGTATATTTAACGGATTCAGATGCGATATATTCATTTGGAAACAACGATATTGTTGTCCCCATAAAAGTCCTTGAAGAAATAGACAAGCATAAAAAGCGTCAAGATAGCGTCGGCTCAAATGCCCGCCGTATAATCCGTACACTGGACGAACTCCGCTCAAAGGGGAACTTATCCAAGGGAGTGCGGATAAGGCGATCAGCGGGCCTCCTGCGGGCTAGGAGCTATGAATTAGGGCTACTTCCGCCGGGGTTTGACGATCGCGACCCGGACAACCAGATTTTAGCGACCGCCTTAAGCGAAAAGAAAGATAATCCTAGAAGGAAAGTTGTTGTTGTATCTCGCGATATCAACATGCGCGTCAAGTGTGATGCTCTTGACATTTTAGGAGAAGACTACGAAACTGAAAAGGTAGTCAAAAGCAGATCAGAAATTTTTACGGGAGTATCCAAACACTTGGTAGATGATCAGGTAATCGATCAGTTTTATGCTGGCGAAAATGTATTTCTAGACAAGGAGGAGGTCAAACTTTTTCCAAATCAGTTTGTACTGCTCGTTTCTCTATCAAACGAAAAGAAGACTGCACTGGCCAGATTTTTTAATTATAACAAACATCTGGGCAAAGTCATTGATCACTCCAACAAAAAGTGGAATATAAAGTCCAGAAATAAAGAGCAGGATTTTGCTTTGAATTTGTTGATGGACCCAGACGTTAAGGTTATAACCCTTGTGGGACCAGCAGGTACCGGTAAAACGATGATAGCGCTGTTTGCTGGCCTTTGTCAGGCTGTAGACGACTGGCACACCGTAATTCCCAAACAAGCGCGCTACAACCGCCTTATCGTCACTAGACCGATACAGCCCATGGGCAAGGACATCGGCTATCTACCGGGCAGCTTAGAAGAAAAAATGTCTCCATGGTTGGCCCCAATAAATGACAATCTTCAATATTTATTGGGTAACGGCAAAGACAGCTTAAAAGAATATGTGAATGAGGGTATTATTGAGATCGAAGCGCTGACCTATATTCGCGGCAGAAGTATAAACAACGCTTTTATTGTGGTTGACGAGATTCAAAACATGACGGCTCATGAGCTTAAAACTGTTGTTACCCGGGTTGGCGATAATTCAAAAATTGTCTTAATGGGGGACATTGAGCAGATCGATAATGTTTATATTGATGAGACAACCAATGGCCTTACTCACGCAGTTGAAAAATTTAAAGAACATGACATTGCCGGCCATATAACCTTAATAAGGGGGGAGAGGTCAAAGGTTGCCACCTTGGCCGCGAAGGTGTTATGAGCACTTTAAAAGAATACTTGCAAGAAACACAAACGCGCTCTGTTCTCCGTGTACCTAAAACAGTTCATGGAATAGAGGTTCAAATAATCGACCCGGGCAAGTTTAAGCATCCAGATTGGAATTGGCTTGTTGCAGAACTGCGTCGTGTTATCGGATCACGATCGATCCAGCACCTTAAGGCTGTTAAAATAGGTGACTTTTCTTTTTTAAATGATCAAAATTATAAGTCTTATTATAAGGATAATGTAATTTATCTATCCAGTGGTGTAGGGTTTGTAGAAGAACTTGTAGATAATTTTTTTCATGAACTCGCACATTCTTATGAAAAAATTTTTTATGACAAGATTTATGGGGATGGTTTTTTAAAAAAAGAATTTTTGAACAAAAGAAATAAACTTAGAGATGTGATAACAATGTATGAAGGGGGAATGGCGCCCCCTGTAGATTTTACGGAAATAAATTACACGCCGGCGCTAGATGAATATTTGGTAAACACGATAGGGTATGATAAACTTTGGCAGTATTGTAGTGGGATTTTTTCTAATCCTTATGCTGCGACTTCTTTAAGAGAATATTTTGCTAGCGGCTTTGAAAAAATTGCCCGTGGAGATGCGGTTTTCCTTGACAGGCTGTGTCCTGTGTTGTATAATAAGGTTAAGCAATTTTTTTGAGGGTAAAATGCCACACATTTCTTATTCGGAACTTAAAAACTGGACACAATGTCCACATTACAGGAAATTAGTCAATGAAGATAAACTTAATCCGTTTACTGATTCTATTTTTACTACCTTTGGAACGGCTGTTCACGCTGTGTGCGAAGACCTTGCACCACCGGATAACAAAGTTGACGATTCAGCAGCACTATTTGAAAGCTACTTCCACGAAGAACTCAAAAAACTAGAAGAAGTAGATCCAAAACAAATCGAAGAATTCAAACAACAGGGCAGAGAGATCGTAATAGAGGTTATGCAGGGCTTGAAGGATTACTTTGGCGAGTACGAAGTGGTTGAAGCAGAAGAGCAATTATTTGAAAGAATCATTGAGTTCCCCAACAAAGAATACGACTTTAAAGGTTTTATTGACCTGATTATAAAGACGCCCGATGGCAAACATCACATTATTGATTGGAAGACATGTTCTTGGGGGTGGAATGCTCGTAGAAAATCTGAGAAACTTACGACTTATCAACTTACCCTTTATAAGAAGTTCTTTGCCGAAAAGCATAATGTAGATGTTGACCAAATTGAAACTCACTTTGGCCTTTTGAAACGCACAGCAAAGAAAGGAAATAAGGTAGAAATCTTTAGAGTTACAAGCGGCGATAAAAAAACTAAAAATGCGGTTAAACTTTTAACAAATGCTTTGTATAATATAACTAACAAGAGACACTTAAAAAATAGATTAAGTTGTCATAAAATGTATGGAACTTGCCCATTTTTTAAGACGGAACATTGTACATGACAGATAAAAAAATTAAGATTTTAACTATAAGTGACCACCCACTCACCCCTTCTGGTGTTGGTACACAGACACGCTATATTATTGAAGGGATGCTTAAAACAGGTAGATACGAATTTATATCTTTCGCTGGCTTGGTGAAGCACAAAAACTATTCTCCAATTAGAACGGAAGAGTGGGGAGAAGATTGGACCATTATTCCAGTTGATGCCTATGGAACTCAAGAACAAGTAAGGGCTGCATTATGGGGCGAGCGTCCCGATATTGTGTGGTTTATGACCGACCCCCGATTTTATCAATGGCTTTGGCAGATTGAAGAGGAGGTACGACACAATGTTCCTATGATTTATTATCATGTATGGGACAATTATCCTTATCCCACATTCAACCGTGCAGCGTATGAGAGTAATGACTTTATTGCCACAATCTCTAAAGTTACAGACGACATTGTAAAAAATGTGGCTCCTGCGGTTAAGAGCCAATACATTCCACATGCTGTGAATTTAGAAATTTTTAAACGTCTAGATGGTGAGCAGGTTAAGATTTTGCGCAAAGACAATTTTAAAGAAAACGCTGACAAGTTTATTGTTTTTTGGAATAATCGCAATGCTAGACGAAAAATGGGAGCTACTTTAATTTTATGGTTTAAAGAGTTTTTAAAGCGCGTTGGAGAAGACAAGGCTGTTTTGCTTATGCACACTGACCCACGCGATGCTGCTGGATCTAATCTAGAATCACTTATTGCTGATCAGGGCTTAAACAGTGGTCAGGTGTTGTTCTCCAAAGAAAAATTACATCCTGAGAATCTCGCAGCCATGTATAACATGGCAGACTGCACAATCAACATTTCAGACGCAGAGGGATTTGGTTTGGCGACATTAGAATCCCTTTCGTGTGAGACTCCTATTATTGTGAACATGACGGGTGGACTCCAAGAGCAGGTAACAGACGGAACCAATTGGTTCGGCATCGGCCTAGAGCCAGTGAGCAAAGCAATTGTAGGTAGTCAAAATGTACCTTTCATCTTTGAAGACCGCCTTGGAAAGATTCAGGTTGTAGAAGCTCTAGAAGAAATGTATAATAAAACGGAAAAGCAGAGGCGAGAGTTGGGAAAAAATGGCCGCCAACATGTAGAAAAGAATTATAATTTCAAAGATTTTATTGATAGTTGGGATAAAACACTCACACAACTTCACAATGAAGAAGGGTCGTGGGACACAAGAAAAAGAAAACAAAACTGGGCATTGAAGAAAATAGCATGAAAAAGAAAATTTTAGTAAGGGGGCCAGCCTTATCACAAACTGGCTATGGCGAACAGTGTAGGTTCGCTTTACGAGCTTTGCGCTCCCGAGAGGATTTGTTTGATATTTATCTAATGAACATCCCATGGGGTGGCAGCAATTGGATTTTTGAAGACAATGACGAGCGCAAATGGATTGATTCCTTAATTAGCAAGGCTCAACCATTGTTGGTTCAACAACAGGCCAATCCGAAGGTTGCCCTCTTTGATATTTCTCTTCAAGTTACAATTCCAAATGAACTACAAAAAATGGCCCCACAGAACATCCTTTATACGGCAGGTATCGAAACCGACAAGGCTTGCGCTGCGTGGGTGGGTAAATGTCATGAATTTGCTGACAAGATTTTAGTTATCTCTGAACACGCCAAAGCTGGCTTGCAGGTTCCTGTACGAGCTAAAGATCAGACCGGCAATGAGATCTTGTTCACTCTGGAAAAGCCAATTGAAGTAGTACATTATCCGGTTAAGAAGGTGGAAGCGGTTAATTTGCCTTTGGACTTAGAAACAGATTTCAATTTTTTAGCAATGTCACAATTTGGACCTCGCAAGAATTTTAAAAATACAATTACATGGTTTGTAGAAGAATTTCACGATGACCCCAACGTGGGATTGGTTGTAAAACTATTTGGAAAAGGGAATAGTAAAATTGACAGAGAGTGGAGTGAAAACCAGCTTAAGGCATTTTTAGAGAACACTCCAGATAGGAAATGTAAGATTTATTTATTACATGGATATTTAAACGAAAAAGAATTACACTCTCTTTATGTTCATCCCAAAATAAAAGCGCTTATTAATTTTGGCCATGGCGAAGGTTTTGGTTTGCCGCTCTTTGAGGCAGCTTATTCTGGATTGCCTGTAATTACTCATGATTTTGGAGGACAAAAAGATTTTCTTTATGCCCCAAAGAAAGATAAAAAGACAAAAAAGAAGAAAATGCGTGCTCATTTTAGTAAAATTCTTTATGATTTAAAGCCCGTTCAACAAGAGGCTGTTTGGCAAGGAGTAATAGAGCCGGATATGAACTGGGCATGGCCCAATCCAACTTCTTGCAAGTTGGCCATGAGAGAAGCTGTAAAGAACTATGGAATGCTTCAAGGCGAGGCAAAACGTCTTAAAGAGTGGCTTGAAGAAGAGTTTGAGGAAAATGAAAAATATCACTGCTTTGTCAATAATATTGTTCCTCTAAAGTATATTGATGAGGATTACGAGGTGGATGATTTGATATTCGAGGATTCAGATGATTGAGGGACTAGTTTCTGTAGTAATTCCAACATATAATGACGCCCATTATTTAAGAAGTGTTCTTGACGATCTTCTTAATCAAACATATGAAAAATATGAGGTGATAATTGTAAATGACGGCTCAACGGACAATACCGAGGATATAGTTGACGAATATGTTAAAAAGGACCCTCGTTTTAAATTATTTTCAAAGGAAAACGGTGGGACAGGATCTGCACTAAATTTTGGCTTTGAAAAGGTTCAAGGAGAATTTGGAACTTGGTGGTCATCAGATGATAGAAAGAAATCCATGTGTTTAGAGGTTTTAGTCGAATGTTTAAAGAAAAACAGAGACGTTGAATTCGTAGTTTCCTCTTTTAAAAGTGAGTTTCTGGATAGGACAGTTCGTTTGGCAATAGCTGATCCATGCGAAGCTAAGGGATATACGTTGTGGTCGACGCATCAACAAGCATTGCGCAAGGAAATTCCACAAAACCCCAAGCCACATTTCGTGGATGAGTGGGTAATACAAAATTTCTTTGCTTGTTGCTTGGGAGTAAACTTTATGTTTACAATGAGACTACAAAAAGAGATGGGTAGATATTTAGAAATTCCCGGCGAAGATTATCACATGGCCGTGAAGATGGGTTTACATTCTAGGGTAGCGTGGATAGATAAAGTATTGGGAACTCACAGTTCCCCACCAGACTCGCTCTCCAACATGGATAGAAATTGCATTGCGCAAGCAAACGTATTAACGAGGAGGATGATAAAAGAAAAATACAAACACTGGTGCTTAAAAAATATTCCTAAAGTGGCTCACTTTTATTGGGGTGCTGAAAAAATGTCTTATATGAGATATATGACCTTGTACAGCTTTAAAAAGCTGAATCCAGATTGGTCTGTAAAACTATACATCCCAAAAGAATTAAATTCTGAAAAAACTTGGAAGGATTTATTTCATCAATCAGATACTAAAGATTATTTGTCTGAAAAAGATTATTTTAGTGAATTAAAAAAAATGCCTATTAAAATAACCAAAGTGGATTTTCCTGAACATATAAAGAGACTTGGAGAGGCTCAAAAATCCGATTATTTAAGATGGAGATTATTATATAAAGAAGGTGGGCTTTGGAGCGACATGGATATTATATATCACAGACCAATGACTGATATTTATTTAAATAATGAGAATAATTCTACAATAGATAATACCATTTCAATCATTCCAGACACTTTCAATAGTCACCAAATTGGCTTTTATTTATCAAGCCCAAAAAATAGCATGTTTAAAGAGTTATGTTTACTTTCCTCAGAAAAGAGAAATGTTGACTTGTATCAAGATTTAGGATGTTACTTGTTAAATAAATATTTAAGATCACAAAAACAAATTGAAGAAAAATTTAATGTAAAAACAATAAATATAAAACAATCTGTGGTTTACAAATTAAATCACCAAAATTTAGATCAAATTTATAGTCAAGATACATTTAATAAAAATTATATTGATGACGAAGAGACGATTGGAATACACTGGTACGGCGGCGCAGAAATTAGCCAACAATACAACAACAAAATAGATCACAACAGTGTTAAAGATATAAATAATACTATCGCTGAAGCTATAAAATATACATTAAAAAACAAGGGTAATTAAGATGAAAACCATTGTTACGATATCAGGAATCAGACCAGATTTCATAAGAATGTCTGAAGTTTTTCGCCGCTTAGATGCCGCCCCTTGGTGTAAGCACATATTAATTCACACTGGGCAACACTATGATGAGGATTTGTCTGGGGTGTTTTTCAAAGATTTGGACATCCGAAAGCCAGATTATAATCTTTCAATTGGCTCTAGTGGTAAAAAACATTATCATCAGCAAGCACTTCTTGGAACATCGATTATTGAGCTTTTTGAGAAAGAAAAAATTAATCCAGACATTGTTCTTTTTTTGGGAGATAGTAATTCTGTTTTGGCATCTGTCCCATTGCGTAAAGAAGGTTATAAAATTGGACACATCGAAGCCGGTATGAGAAGCTACGATGAGAGAATGTTAGAAGAAATTAATCGCAAAGTTTGTGACCACGTTAGCAACCTGTTGTTTGTTTATCACGAAAACTACAAGCAAAAGGCTTTAAAAGAGGGCATTCCAAAAGAAAGGATTCACGTCGTTGGAAACACGATTGTAGAGCCTCTAAAAAAAATAGCAAACTTCAACTATTCTGGAAGTCCAAAACACATTATGCTGGATATCCACCGCCCAGAAAATTTCTTATACAAAGAGCGTTTACGAAAAATTATAGAGTATGCTAATCTCTGTTCTAAAAAATATAACACTCCGGTTAATATGCTCAAGTTTGGCAGGACTGTACAGGCAATAAATCAACACAAAATACCTTTGGGAGATATTAAGTTAATTCCTCTTATGGGATATAAAGACTTTATTAAGGCACAACAAGATAGCCTGTTTATCATAAGCGATAGCGGCACTGCTCAAGAAGAGCCTGCTCTATTGAAGATACCAGTTGTTGTGCCAAGAAACTTTACGGAAAGACCAGAATCGGTTAAAAACAATTGTAGTTTTATGCTATCATTAGAAACACAACACAATTGGGATTTATCTTTTGAATGGTTACAAACCTCTAGAGAAAAAATATCAAACTTGTGGCTTGGTAGTGGAAATACTAGTGAGCAAATTTTAGCGCACCTAAAAAGGATTTTATAATGAAGAGGGTTTTGGTTGTTGGCGGCTGTGGTTACATAGGAGGCTTTTTAACGGATTACCTAACTGAAAACAAAAATGAGGTTACCGTATATGATAACTTGCTTTTTGAGACGAGATATTTAAAAGACTGTAACTTCATTTTTGGTGATATTCGCGATAAAGATAAATTACAAAAAATAATCAATGATTTTGATGTTGTAGTTTGGCTCGCAGGTCTTGTCGGTGATGGAGCATGTTCAGTCAATCCAGAATTAACAAAACAACTAAATGTTGACACTGTAAAGTGGCTGGTAGACAACTACGATGGAAAGATTGTATTCCCATCAACTTGCTCAGTTTATGGAATGAATAACGACTTAATTTCTGAGAATGCGGAACCAAATCCCTTGTCGCTGTATGCTGCTACTAAACTAGAAGCAGAAAAATATGTCCTTTCAAAAAAACCAGATGCTTTGGTGTTTCGGCTAGGCACGTTATTTGGCTTGGGAGACAGGCATTCTAGAATGAGGCTTGATTTAGTTGCCAATATTCTTTCTATGAAGGCTGCGTTGGGCAAACCTTTAACCGTCTTTGGCGGCGAACAATGGAGACCGCTTCTTCATGTAAGGGACGTGTCAACTGCCATATTGTATGGACTAGAAAACAACATCGCTGGCTTGTACAACTTGTCATACAAAAACTACATAATTTCAGACCTAGCAGAAGAGATAAAGAAACAAATACCAGCGTGCAAAATAACATACACTGATATGAAATTTGAAGACCTTAGAAACTACAAGGTTACTAATGGTGAGTATTTACAAACAGGTTGGAGTCCCAAGTACAACTTACAAGATGGAATTGAGCAAATAGTGTCTCTCATTGAAGAAGGGAGAATTAAAAACGTTGGTGATTTGGTTTATTCTAATGCGGCGTATATGAGAGAGATCAATGAATTCTAGAACAAAAAATATAAAAGGCGCGGTCTTCGCTGATGACCGAGGTTTTGTAAGGTTTGTAAACGAGTTTGATTTTACAAGCGTAAAGAGATTTTATCAGGTTGAAAATCATTCAAAAGGTTTTATTAGGGCTTGGCACGCACATGAAAAAGAGGCAAAATACGTTTACGTTGCCAAGGGGTCTGCTCTTGTTGGTGCAGTTGATTTAAAAACCGAAACTGTAACAAAGACCACACTATCTAGTCAAATGCCATCTGTTTTATATATTCCTGCTGGATTTGCAAATGGCTTTAAAACCCTTGAAGACAATACAATACTAATGTTCTTTTCCACCTCCACTCTTGAGGAGAGCAAAGGTGATGACATACGATTTGCGTATGACAAATGGAATATTTGGGAGGATGATTATCGATGAGTAAGATAGTGATTTTAGGCTCTCAAAGATTCAAAAAGAGGCGTGTAAAAATTTGAGGAAAGTCTATGAAAAATAAAAAAACAAGCGTAATTCTGGTCACATACAATAGACCAAAATTGGCACTTCAAGCTGTAACAACTCTTTATGAGACGACCAAGCATTTGAATGTGGAGTTGATTCTCGTTGTTGATGGAGATATTAAAACAGTTCACAATGTAGAAAATTTTTTAAAAGATAAAGTAAAAGACACATGGAACTATATTATGGATTACTCTCCACAACGACGCGGCGCATTGTGGTCTTGGAATTATGGCTTATCTTTGACAACGGGAGATATGTTGTTCCCATCAGGCGATGACCAATTTTTTCACCCCGGCTGGCTAGATAAAGCTCTAGAGTGTCATGAAAAGGAACTGGGTGGGTATGGCATGGTTACTTTAAATGACAGAATATGGGACGGAAACATCTTGGGTGTCGCTCCTTTTTATGATCGAAAATTTTGTATTGATTATTTAGGAGGAGTCTGTACTTACCCGGCTTATAATTATTTTTATGTTGATAATGAACTAAACGAACGAGCTAAGTTGGCTGGAAGATATGTGTGGTGTCCAGAATCAGTCGTAGAACATATTCATCCATCACAGGGCAAACGACCTCGTGATATTATTGATCAGGAAAGGGATGCACAAAACTTTGGTTCTCTTGATAAAATGATTTTTGAAAGAAGAAAAGCTGCTGGTTTTCCAAACGATTTTGAGCCAGCAATTAAATAAGGAAATAAAAAGTGAGCTTTGAAAAAGTAAAACAATTTGAAGATGCCGTTGCAGAATTCTTTGGCGCACCTTATGCTGTCGCCACGGATTGTTGTACACATGGTCTTGAACTAAGCCTGAGATATACCAAAGCTAAATCAATAACAGTTCCAAACAGAACATACCTCTCAGTCCCGATGCTCGCTGACAAGCTTGGAATAGGGTTGAAGTGGGAGGACAAAGAATGGTCTGGAAGTTATTATTTGACAGATAAAGTTGTTGATGCTGCTGTTTTATGGGAGAGGGGTGGCTATATTCCCGGTACAATGATGAGCGTCAGTTTTCAGTTCAGGAAACATCTTAGCCTCGGACGAGGCGGTGTGATTCTGTTGGATGACCCACTTGCAAGAGAAAAACTAAAAAGAATGTCCTATGATGGCAGATCACCAGACTTACCGTGGGCGCAACAAAATATTAAAACAATGGGGTATCATTATTACATGACACCCGAAACAGCCGAACTCGGCTTGGCAAAACTTCCTGCCGCAATCTCAACCCCACCAAAGAAGTGGGTCTATAAAGATTGGGCAGATCTAACGAAGATGGACGTTTTTAAAAAAGAGCGTGTGAAATAGGAGTAACAATGAATAATATATACAAAAAGATAGGAGAAGATGTTATAATAAGTCATCTAGCTAGTATTACTAGACCACATTTAGTGTCTATAGGAAGCCATGTCGCAATTGATGCTTGGACTTATATTTCTACTTCGTTAACGATGGGGGATTATATTCACATTGCTCCAAATGTCACAATACTTGGCGGCGCTGATGCCCATTTAGAAATGAGAAATTTTACTAACATAGCATCGGGCGGTAGAATAATCTGTGCAAGCGACGATTTTAAACAAGGGCTTATATCTCCTGTTGTACCAGATGAATATAGAACTGTAATCAACAAACCAGTAATTTTTGAAGACTTTTCAACACTTGGGGTCAACTGTAGTGTATTGCCGGGAGTAACACTTAGAGAAGGTTCGATTGTTGGGGCAAACTCTGTTGTTTTAAGAGATACCGAGCCTTGGACGGTCTATGCTGGCTCCCCCGCCCGACCAGTTGGCAAGAGGGATAGTAAACGAGCGCTGAACGCTGCAAAGAAACTGGGGTATTAAAAATGAATAAATATGCTGTAGATAAACATGCGATGAATATTCCGTGGATTGAGTCTCCTTTTTTCTATCAATTGTTAGACAACTCTGAACTGACAAAAAAGGAAAAGGAACAATGTATTTTTTATCATGAAAAAGGATATCTCATTATTGACCTTGAACTTGATGAAGGGTTTGTAGCTGAGATAAACAACGATGTTGAATCAACATTGTCAGGTGGCAGCTTTACAGATCAGAAAATATATGAATATAATGACCACAGTCGCTTGTTTGAACTTTGGAAAAAGAGTAGCGCAATTAGAAAATTAGCGACTAACAAAAAAATGATGAACACATTAAGAATGCTGTATGACAAAGAGCCATTTCCGTTTGGAACGATTAATTTTACTAACCCAACATTACAACCATTACATAGCGACACAATTCACTTTAATTCATATCCAGCTAAATGGATGGTAGGAACGTGGATTGCGCTTGAAGACTGTGATGCTTCTAACGGAACTTTAAGGATGATTCCCGCTTCTCACCACTGGGAGGAATATGACTATCACAATATGAGGATACCCCATCCAGACACAAGGAACAATGGTGAACAACTCTCATATAAAGAGTATGATGCATTTATTGAAAAGCTTGTCATAGCTAAGGGGGCAGAAACAATTTCTCCCGATGTTAAAAAAGGTCAGGCAATTCTTTGGGCTTCAAATCTTTTACACGGCGGCACTCCTGTTACTGACGCATCTCTTAGCAGAAAATCGCAAGCAGTTCATTATTTTTTCAAGGGGTGTGAAAAATATTATACGCCAATGTTTTCTGAACCTATGAAAAACATATACGCAGACAAGTGGTGTAATTCAGAGTACAACATATTAAATTATAGTGGTGAATAAAAAATGAAAATTTTAGTATTAGGTGCAACAGGCTTTATAGGCAAGAATCTTGTAACTAGGCTCAAACACGAGGGTCACAATGTAGACACAGCGCAGCGTTCAACCGGCGTTGATATCAGAGACTACCAACAGATTTTAAGCAAGATAAAGGGGGTGAACCCTGATATTGTTTTTAATCTTGCATCACACGGCGGCAGCGTTCATTATGTTAAAAACCATGCCGCAGAGGTATATTTTGACAATGTTCAGATGGCTCTTAATCTATACAGGGCAGTAAAAGAACACAATCCAAGTATTAAGATAGTCCAGCCGTTTTCAAACTGTTCATACCCCGGTAAGAGTGATATACAAAAAGAGGAAGAGTGGTTAGACGGTGATGTTCATCCCTCGGTGTTTCCGTTCGGCAATTCAAAGAGAACCATCTTTTATCTCTCTAAGTGTTACAAAGAGCAATACGGTGTCCGTTCTGTCAACATTCTGTTCCCAAATACATATGGACCGGGCGACTCCGAAGACCCAAATCACACTCATGCACTTAATGGTATGATTATTAGAATGCTCAAAGCCAAACAAGCCGGTGATAAAGAGTTTATAGTTTGGGGTACTGGCTCTCCAATCAGAGAGTGGGCTTACATCGATGATTTTATTGACACATTGATTGGTTCGATGGAGCTAGAGGGTCTAGAATACCCATTAAACATGGGTCAGGAGAAGGGCTATTCAATTGCAGAATCTGCGAAAACAATCAAAGATGTGTGCGGTTTTGAAGGAGAGATTGTCTTTGACACATCATATCAGGACGGCGATCCTATCAAAATCATGAGCAAGGACAGTTTTTTAGAAACTTTCAAAGATTTTAAGTTCTACAATCACCGAGAGGGGATTGAAAATACCATAGACTATTACAACAAAATTTTCAACGGAGACAAATAATGAAAAAAGTTTTGATTACGGGCGGCGCGGGGTACGTTGGCACCACTCTTATCCCGCTGTTGTTGGAAAGAAAATATGAAGTTACAGTGGTGGATAGTTTAATTTTTAACAACGGAGATAGATTAATTCCATTTCTTTCTGATAAAAATTTTACCTTCATTAAGGGTGATATTAGAAATATTGATTTGATGAAGTCCAGTATTGAGAATAAAGATGTTGTAATCCACCTAGCTGCTTACGTTGGCTTTCCAATATGTAGGTTAAGGGGCGAAAAAGAGTCATACAGCGTCAACACCAAGGCGACACAAAAATTGGTGTCCATGTTGAAAGAAGAACAGTATTTGCTTTTTGGTTCCACTGGTTCAAATTACGGCGAGGTGATAGGTCTATGCACAGAGGAGACTCCTTTAAATCCCCTTTCAATTTATGGAAAAACAAAAACAGAAGCTGAAAAAATCGTGATGACACATAAAAATGCGACCGCTTTTCGATTCGCAACAGCGTTTGGCATTTCTCCCAGAATGAGACTAGACCTTCTGGTGAATGACTTAACTTGCAAGGCTGTGACAGAGGGTTACGCTGTGATTTATGAGTCACACTTTCTCAGAACGTTTATTCATGTTAGAGACCTTGCCCGTTCGTTTGTTTTTGCGATTGATAATCAAGAAAAAATGTCTTCAAGCGTTTATAATGTCGGATCTAACAAAATGAACTATACAAAAAGAGAAGTGTGTGATATAATAAATAAAAAAGTCCCACAAGCCTTTTTTCATCATGCTTCAATAAAAGAAGACCCAGACAAGAGAAACTACAAAGTGTCATACGATAAAATAAACAAACTTGGTTTTGAAGTAGAAATTGGTCTTGAAGAGGGTATAGATGAAATAAAAGATAGTGTTTGTTTGTTAGAAAACTCTTTGAGATATAAAAATGTCTAAGCCTGATAATTTAAAAAAATACTATGAATATTATCTCACGCTTCATCAAAACAAGTGGTGTCGAAGGCTACATGCTATGGGACAGTTGGCAACTTTATACTTTGTGTACTTTTCAGTAACAAACCAATTTTGGCTGCTGCTGCTTTTAACACCATTCGTCGTTTACCCGTTTGCTTGGTCAGGACATTTCTTTTTTGAAAAAAACAAACCAGCAGCATTTTCCAATCCTCTTTGGGCTAAGGCTTGTGATTGGTTGATGCTTAAAGATATGATCATTGGTAGGATAGAACTATAAGATGAAGATATGTATTTTAGGCAGCACAGGGATGCTTGGAAACGCAACAGCAAAACACTTTTTAAACAGTGGCTGTGAAGTTGTTTTAACACATAGAAACGAAAAAGTGAAACTTTCTGAAAACTCAGTTTATTTTGATGCTGAAAACACAGACCTATCTTTTTTGAATGATTGTGATTATGTTTTAAATTGCATAGGTACAATCAAACCATTCATGGATAAAAATCCTATAACAAGCATTTACATCAATTCAATTTTTCCAAGAAGGTTGGCAAATCACTGTGAGCAAAACGATGCCAAACTTATACACATTACTACCGACTGTGTTTATTCTGGTAGAGATGGCAACTATCGTGAAGATAGTTTACATGATTGTTTGGATAACTATGGCAAGTCTAAATCTCTTGGTGAGCCAGAAAATTGTATGGTAATAAGAACAAGCATTATTGGTGAAGAAATCCATAAAAACGCAAGTTTGATAGCATGGGCAAAGTCCATGAAAGGAAAAGAGGCGAATGGCTTTAAGAACCACCGGTGGAATGGTATAACTACAAACCATTATGCGGAGATATGTCAAAACATTATAGACAACTCCCTATATGAAGTGGGACTTTTTCATGTTTATTCAAATGTCATCAACAAGCATCAGCTTTTAAATTTGATTAATGACAAATTTAATTTGAAAATTAAGATAAATGAAGTCACAACTGATACCAGTGTTGATAGGACGCTTACTTCTAACAAACACTTAGTTAAAAAACTACATGTAAAAAGCATAGAACAACAAATAAAGGAATTATAAAATGAAATTATCAGATCAAGCACTAGGGGCCGTAATGATGGCTCTACAAAAATCACTACTGGAACAATCAGACATTGTTCCAGTCTTAAAGGGGTTTAACTTTGTCTGTGCAGACGAGGAAGAATTGGTGGTTAAGAATCCGCCACTTGTTAAAATCGACACAGATGGGCACATGATTTTAAATGATGGCGATGAAGAAAATAGTTGAAAAACCTTGGGGCTATGAGGAAATCATAGTTCATACTGACAAATACGTCATGAAAAAAATCTTCATTAAAGCTGGCCATCGGCTTTCTAAACAGTTCCACATAAAAAAAGATGAGACTGTTTATGTTGATGCGGGTGTTTTACACTTAGATTTTTCTAGAGAGTCGGGAGAATCAAATGTCCGAAAGCTTTATAAAGGGGAATCGTGGCGTATTAAACCAAAGACCATTCATCGTTTTTGTGCGCCCTTAGATACAGGCGTAACCCTCATAGAGGTGTCTACACCCGAATTAGATGACGTAGTGAGGCTTCATGATGATTATGGGAGGCACAATCGTGCCTAAATATCATCTTGCGTGTGAACAATGTGATAGGGAGTGGTGGCAGTGGCTCGGAATGAAAGATCCGCTGCCTGAAAGCTGTCCTCATTGCGATGATGGAAAACCCTTTAAATTAATGTCTAAATTTGTTACAATAAGAAAACAAAAACAAGAAAAAAAGACTTCAAAACAAAATGTGATTGACCACATAGAGGACAATCGCGAAATTTTAAAACAGATGAAAGAAAAGGTTACAAAATGACAATAGCTCTTGGAATTATTTCCGGCATACTGGTTGTTTTGTTGGGAGTATCAGTTTGGTACATTAGGGGATTATTAGCCCTTATGTACGAAGTGACTTCTGACATACAAGGAATGCAAGATGGGTTGGAGGAATTCTCCAAACATTTAAACAACGTGTACGAAATGGAAATGTATTATGGTGATGAGACCCTTAAACAACTCATTCACCACTCAAAAGATTTAATCGACAACATAAACACTTTTAAAAATCTGTTCGAAACGGAGAATAATGAAGAAGCGCCGTAGAAGAAGGAAATCCACCAAGCGATTATATTTTACCAAAGTCCATGAAGACGCTATTATTCGCTATGCTAGTATAACAGATCGCCACGAGCGCGGAATTTTATACGCCACTCTTATCGGACCAACTTTTAAGGAGATGGTGAATAAGATAATTTATACCTATAAATTTAACTCATTACCAAACATTGAGTGTCTTAGCGAAGAGTGTCAGATTTGGCTAACAACCATTTTAGATAAATTTGATCCCGAAAAGGGTCACAAGGCTTTTTCTTATTTTAGTGTGATTACTAAAAACTGGTTTATCCAGAAGGTGAAAAAGAACAGCAAAAGACTCAAGCGTGAAGTAAAATGTGAGGATGTCTATAATCAGATAGAGAACGAGAAGTTCGTTACCAAAAATCACTATGAGGACGATCGTCACCAAAAAGAATTTTGGTTAGCCCTTACAGGCGAAATAGAGGGGTGGAAACAACTACCTTTAAAAGAAATTGAAATGAGAACCATTTTAGCCATCGAAGACCTCATAAGCAACATTGAAAATATTGAAATTTTCAATAAAAAAGCTATTTATCTATACTTGAGGGAAATCAGCGGTTTGAATACAAAGCAATTAGTAGCAAGTTTATCATCAATAAAGAAGCGCTATAGAGAATTCAAGCACGGATGGGTAAATGGTGACGAAAAATGGCGTTAGATCCAGAAGGTTTGGCAGAAGAAGCGATAACGAACATACGAAATGATCGTGGAAAGGCCGACGTTCTTATCACTAAAATTTTAGAAGACATTAAAGATGGCAAAACAAACCATCAAAGTGCCGGCATGGTGTTGTCCAAGCATCTTGAGACGATGCAACGAGCGAATGAACAGCTTGTTAAGTTGACAGCCTTGTTTAAGAGAACTGAAAATTCCTCATTTAGTGGCTTTTCTGATTTGGAGAGAAATGAAATTTTCGATGTAATCAAAGAGAAGCAGCAGGAGGAAGAACCAGATGTCGGTGACTCATAACGCCGCTGCTTTAGCAAAACGGGCGCTGCCTAATCAAGACGCCCAGGCCGCAATAACTCAAAAAGATACTACTTTTATGGAGTTGTTGACAGCGTTGGCTGTGGAACAACTAGCCCCAGACAAAAATAGTGGAAAGCAGCACTTTCTTGGCGTTGTTACAAAGGTGTTGACGAAATCAGAGCATCTTTCTGACATGTTTTTGTCCGAATGGTACGAAGCCCAGCGGATTGATGGTGTTAGTGACATTGATAACGACTCCTCAAAAGTAGCTTTTTTACATGTGCCTGCTCTACATACCTACCTAACAAATTTTGATAATCTAAATTCCAAGAAAGAATACACGAAGTTAACAAGTGTCGACCTTCTTAAGATTCCAGTTACTACAACTCTAAGTGTTAAAATTGGCGACATTGTAGAAGTCACGTTTGACAACTTACAAGAATACACCGGCGCGAAGATTATTCCAATAGACAAAAAACGCAGAAAACAACTGTTGAGTGATAAGAAGAGGTTTGTTTCTTCAAAAGAGGTTCTTAAGAAGATTGTGGCGTGCAAGTTGCTGAGTTTGGATAAAGCAGAAGGCTATGCTATCACCACAAAGACCCTTATAAACTCGCGTAATCCCACCTATGGATACGAAGGACTCTACACTCGTCTGGTAGAAAAGGGCGGCTTGTTGGACTCAGAGAGGCTTAAGAAGAAAGTTATTTTTGCCACTCCAAACTCTAAACTGGTTGATAAAAAGTATGCTGACAAGCCTCCATTCTATGACGTGGTGCCAGATTCGGCCGCCGCACAGGGGTATTTTACTAAAAACATTTCTGAAATAACGTTCGAATTCAAAATTTACGCTTCTAAAAAGATTAAACAGTATTTGTCACAAGCTCTTCCGGTAGAGAACAACGCCAAATACAGCCCACAGATTGAAGACCTTCCAACACAATTCAACAAAAAGGATCCCAAGATTATGCGCTCTTTGTTTCTAGAAATGGTGCTGACTAGTGATCAAGAGAAGGTTGGCCTGACCCCCGCAGAACTAAAAATTATTAAAGATAACTTGACGACCGACATTTCTAAGTATCTTTCATCGGTGATTACTAGAAGCTTTAAGTGTGAGTGGGCAGAAGTCTCAGATTCAGATTATTTTCAAATTGATTTGCTTGGCTTGACTCTAGATCCGGCTCTAAAAGATGGGGATGTGGACAAGGCTATTGAGTTTTCTACTAAAAAGTTTAATGCCTCTACTCCTTCTATCGATTCACGCGAAGTGTCGAGCAACGAACCAGCCATTGAGAAGGAGCCGGCTGATAAAACAGCTAAAGCTGCCACTGATCAGCCTGTAAAAAAGACCGCAACTGTCAAGTCGGAGCTTCCTAACTGCGAAGATCAGTCGCTGATCAATAATGAAATTTACATTAATGTAGAAAAGGCCAAGCTAACAAGCGTTAAACGAGATAATTCTCGTCTTGCACTGGCCAGCATCCGGTCTGATGGTAGTAAAGATTTAGACCCTTCGTGGCTTATTTCCTTCGACAGGCGTACCGCCTCTTTCCCCCCTTCAAATCTTTTTAGCTACACTTCAGATGGGAAGGAAATTATTGCTTCTAAGCCAGAGGGTCAAAAACCTCCACAGCCATCAAAAGCAAAAAAAACAAAACAACCTAAAAAGAAAGTGTTAAAAAGAACTACTAGCTTTAAAAAAATGAAAGAGGTGGAAGAAGTTTTAGCCAATTTCGCAAAAAGTTTAAAAAGGATTATTGCTGCCAACGAGGGCATTGAAGAAAGAAGAGTTTTGGTGTTTCCAATTAGTGTGTTTAGAAAATTTAAACGAAATAAAAAAGGCTCCGGTCAGGATCAAAATAGCCGCCACTTCTTTAATAGGGCCATGGATTTTGTAGTTTACATTAACACCGCAGATGATTTCAAAGACTTCACAAATGGTATTCCCACAAAAGGGACTTATGAAATACCCAACGAGATTCTTTATTTATACGTTTTAAAGCTGATTGAGTTACAAAAAGTCCCATTTGGAATTTGTGGCCTTGGCTTGTTACGCAGAGGAATCGAAAGAAAAACCGGTTATGTTCATTATGAATACATGGGCCAGTTAGACCCCGAAGGAAAAGATTACGTTCAGATTAATAGAAGATGGGTCTCCAAGCCCAAAGGCAAAAAAGATACAAACATTTATGGAAAAGCATTTGGAAGAAGAGACGGAAACAAAGATTCCATAATTAAAAACTTTGTGGCAAAAGAAATAACAGCCAAGCTAGGCATTCTACCAGAAAAGATAGAAAACTTATTATAGGATAATTATTACATGTCTAAAGTGCCAGTAAGACTTAGAGCGAATGCTCAACAGTACACTCAGAAATCTCGGGAGCTTATCACTCGTGGACAAGACCAAGAGGATGCTCAAGCTATTGATAGATTTCCAGTGCCGAAGATTGTTGCTGGGGGGAATTTTGAGATAGTAGGAAGGCACCCCAACAAGGCATCTTTTATTATGTTTGGCGATAACGCAGACTACTCAACCAAGGCTGAGTTAAATTTAGTGGCCGGCGCTTTTGGCGCTGTCCAAACTGAAGTGGACCCCGAAACAGGCAAGGCTGCTCAATACCAGTATCCTAGCCCAGCGGATGCGGCATCGCTTGTTTTATCGGAAGCAACTGACGACACGGGACTTGTGTCGCTTGTGGGGAAACCCAATTTTCGTGCAGCCATTAAGGCAAAGGCTGATACTATAAAAATTCACGCCCGTGAAGTATTGGAGTTAGCAGCCGGCGGCGAAAACTACATTAGTAACACAGCCCAAAATCCTAGCAAGTATGGGGCAGTACACATTATAGCAGGCAATAGAATTGGAGATTCCAATTCGGACTTTTCGTTACAGCCGATTCCAAAAGGAAACAATTTAGTGGCCTTTATGGAAGAACAACTAGAGTTTGCGCAAAATTCTAATACAGTTCAACAACAGTTGGTGAAAGACATGTTGGCCGTCAAAACTGCGTTATTAGAGTTTTGTACCGCTTTGAGCGTAATCATCCCCGGCGCCGCCGTCCCAGCATTGACATTGCCACCCGCCGGCGCCACTCTCGGCCCCGTCGCCGCAAGCTATGTGGCCCCTGTCGCAGGCGCTGCTGGTATTCTTGCATGCACCATAGGTGCTACAATGCCGGCCCAGACCGTTGCTTTGTGCAATAATTTAGGAGGTGGGGTCAACAAGACATTGATTAAAACAAATTATTTAAAACCCTATTCGCCTAAATACATTTTAAGTAAGTTTAACAAGGTAAACTAACAATGGCATTATCTCCAAAAATTTATGCTGAAGCGAAAAAGTGGGTGCGCGATGCCCTAAACCTAAAGAACTATGATTTGTTTGCCGGCAACGAGGCAAGCAAAGATGTCAATGACCGTAAAAATCTTTATACTTTAGCATGTTTGAGGCTTCTTTTACAAGATCCTGTTGTTTTTACCGATCCTATTGAAAAGAAAAACGCTTTTGAAGGTGTTGCTAGAAGTGTTCGCTTGAATGAGTTTGGAACTTATGGTAAGAACATTGATTTGGGATTTGGCACCGGCACTTCTAATAATCTGATGTACAAACGGGCTTATGAATTTTTCAAAAAGAAAGACAACTGGTCTAAAATAAAAGAATCGCGTAAAACAAAAGCAGGGTTTATTGCACTTGCATTTGCTGACGATGAATTTACTGAAAAGTTTTTAGCAAACGTTATACTTGACGACCCCTACACTTACGAATCAATTACGAAACAGGCTTTTTATACATGGCATTACGAAAACTTTATTAATACAACGGCCTTGAAAGATGTCATTAAAAAAGAGAATGCGGGAGACGGCTCCGTTGTCAATTGGTCAGACGTTGTAGTTGAAAAAGATGGCTTTTCTGTATTCATTTCCAGATCCGGCTCACCGTTTAATGCTGGTTTTCCGGTTATCTGTGTTGTGTTTGAGGGCACACGAGAAGACACTAAAAAAGCCGACGAGATTGCAGCCAAAGCATTTGATTATTTATTTCCTCTAGTTGGCCGTAAAAAGTATAGTGATCTAACACCAGATGAAAAAAGTAGTATAGAAGAATTTGTGTGGGTTAAAGAGTTTAACCATAAAAATGATGATCCCAACAAGGGGCAGCCTTTTAGATACGCTGGAATAGAAGATGCTGTCGACACAATTAAGTTTTGTGTCGGCGCTGATTACGCTCAGTTGGTTTGGGGGCTGGGTAAGGCCGACGCTCCCCCTCAAAGTTATTATGATTTTGTAGAATACGGCTTGGCGAATTTGGCTGAAGCAAACTCGCGTTACGAATTAATTCAAAAATCTTTGTCGGCTACAAATGACAAACCAACAGATGTGGTATTCGATGAACAGCTAGCCGCTTTGAGCGAAGCCCTTGTTAAAAAAGATGAGGCTGTACAAAATGGCCCTGCATTATTTTTTGATTTAGCGAACAAAGACGAATTATTATGGTATCAATCTCTTTTGAGCGATTTGAAAAAATACGAAGGAATAGATAGTCCTGAAGTTGTGGATGCTATTTTAAAGCCGCAGTATTCTCTTAGTTTAAAAAATACCAGCGAGACAATAAAAGAGACTTACGCCCCGCTAATTGAACAGTATAAAATACAAAGAAGTGCCGATCCAAGAATTTTGACGATGGATTTCGACACCGCAAAAGTTTTAGAAGACATTATCTTTTATTATGATCAGAGCTTCAATTTGTTGGCTATTGGTGCGGCAGAAAACAAGTCGACCAAAGAGGCCCCCGCACAACAACAAGATCGAAAGCAAAAGAACAACATTCCATTTGAATTTACAAAAGCCGCAGATCAGCCTTTATCCGATTTAGACAAATACTATTCAATCTTGCCGCTTCCACCAGAAGATAATACATCTGGACTCATGGGTGTTGGCTTACAAGGCCCGATTCTTATCGTTACACAATACTTTGTGGATGCTCTATCTGATTCCAGCAATTATAAAAAAGTTTTGGATACTTTAGATGAGGTCGAGGTTCTTATTTATCCAAGCAACCCAACTGGTGATCCCGATTCTATTTTCATTCAGAAAGACGATAAAACCGTTTTACGAGAAAACGCACCGTTCTTTGTTCCTTATACAGAAATGGGCACTAAAGTTGTGGGCGCGAATGAGGTCTTCGCTACATTGTTATTAAAATCTGCTAATCGCTTTTTCATTTCTGGTAATGAAATTGTTTTAGGGGATAGTAAGGGCGGCGTTTATTCCTTTGCCACCAAGTCTTTAGAGGTCGCAGGCGGCGTCGTAGACTTCTTTACTACACCAACAACTTTCCAAGATGCTGATTTGATTTCTGCTGACAACGTTCAGGTCTTTTTAGATAGGTTTTATTATCCTAAATTATTAATAAAGCCAACGGTTAGGAAACAAAAAGCTGTAGATGTCGATAAAGATGAGGGAAAAGCTCTTAAAAAGAATGAAGGGGCGCCCTCTACAAAGAAGGCTAAAAACAAAAAAGTCGTAGATCTGGATGATTATAATTCTGCCAACAAGCTTTTTGCCAAACAAGTATTTGTTATCGCAGCCCAGAGCAGCAATTCTCCATGTCTAACAGAATTGGCCAACATCGTTAAAACAGGAAAAATAGAGGATGTATACATCTTTCTTTTAACCAAGTTCCCATGGGATCAAATGGTTGCGAAATCTTTATTAGCTAATTTGAGAAGAATAAGCAATTTAATAGATACTGAAGCTTCCCGTCAATTTGCTGATCAAATCAACGCCTGTTTGAGAGACCTAAACGTAGAAAAGATTTTGGCAGCTTTTGCTAATTTTAAAAACTCATTCAAAAATCTAGACAACATTATAGGCGCTAGTTTACCGGAGATTCCAAAGTTAGGACAGGCCGTTCCCTACATTTACATTTTAGACTTCCAGAAGATAACTAGAGATGCGCTATTTAAGGCCCTAGCAGAGGCTGTGTTCGCTTCTTTGGGCTTCTTGCTAGGGATCATGCTTAAAGACCTTTTGGCGGCTTGTGAGCAAGATGGTAGCCTTCAATCGCTAATGTTTGATTCCAACAAGGGGTCACTTGGAAAGGACAACCGTGGAGCTAGCGAATCGGATGGTGAGCTTAAAAAGGTTTATGTTGATTTGATTGCTTTGATAAAGGCTAGCCGCAAAGACAATTTAGAAAATGTTCTTAATGAATTATTAGATGTATTTCCTCTTGTTAAAAAATTTGCGCCAGCCCCGCTAGTTGTTATGGAAGATTGGCTTGACACCTTGTCCTCAAAAGTTTCTGCGTATGATACAAAGTCTCTATTACAAGGTATAGCCGGCGAAGAAGTTATTAAGAGAGTTATCGACGTTGCTTCGACACAGCAGGATGTCTTGAAGAAAACGTTCAATAATAACTATAATGTGGTACTTTTGTATAAACATTTGAACAAATACATCGACATAGAATTAATAAACCAAGAAATTGTAGCAGTAACTACAATTATTCCCGACCCCTGTTTTATTAATTTGGGACAACTTGGAACAGAAGACCTCCAACTATTAAAAGACTTTTTAGGAGATGATGCGGATGCCTACATAGACGGATTGATTAATGATGCTTCAAATCAAATCAATTCGGCCTGTTCAAAATTTGCTGACGGCCTCTATAAAACATCATTAGAATTGCCAAATCTGATTTCAGAATCATCTAAAAAGGCGCTGCAGGGAATGGTGGATACAACTTTAAATCCGCTTATCGGCGTTCAGAATAATTCAAAATCTCAATTTTTGGCTAGTCGTAATGACATTGTTAAGGAAATGAAAAAGATTTATGCTGGGCCAGATAAAGCTTCAAAATCAACTTTAGAATTGGGCGCCGGCGAAACTGTCTTCTTAAAAAATGTTTTGGCATGCACCAACACCAACCCCGCCTTAGCCGGCCCGTTTGAAAAGGGCGCCCTCAATGATGAAAAAACCGCGTTCTTCTTTACTTGCTCTTTGTATGCGAACTTTAAAGGAGAGGGGCGCGGTGTTTATGGGAAAATTGGAGGCACTGGAATTGACCCGTTCAGTCTGAATGTTGACAATAATGGTTTTTTCAATTTTTTTATAAATCAATTAAATGATGTAGATCCAATTACCACTACTGACATTAACGTATGGCTCAATGAATTGGGGGGAGAAACATTTGAGGATGATTTAAATAAAGTATTTGCTGAAGCGGATGTAATAAAAGAAGAAGCCGAGGAGCTTTTTAATCAGACGATTAATGAGGGGGGAAAAAACACAAACATGTTTGTTTCCAACATGAAGGCAATGAAAAAAATAATAAAGAGTTTGAAATAGGGGTTATTAAATGTTAGGATTCGACGCGTATACTAAAAGCACGATTGGCACAATTGTAAAACAGAGAATTGCCCTCTTTCTTGTAAAACGTGCCGTTATCAATTATCCCATTTTACTTAAGCAGGCCAAAAGTAAACAGGGTCGGCAAACGATTACGAAAAAGTTTTTTGACAAGTTCGTGGTTGAGTTAAATAAACAAGGGCGCTATGAAGAATATGCCTTTGCTTCTATTTTTATTGAAGACCCTGATTATGATTTCCTGTCTAATGACACGGCAACAAGCATTAGAAAGGCACGCAAGAGTCTCAAACAGCAGTTCGAAGAGGTTTCATCAGACTATTTTGACGAAATCGCTG
>Ga0080013_1001333_pt1 | contig 33135 bp, 33 predicted proteins | sample ETNvirenome_6_85_FD_69236 | JGI IMG/M metagenome (GOLD analysis project Ga0080013, IMG submission 69236) | Marine viral communities from the Pacific Ocean - ETNP_6_85 (SPADES assembly) (version 2) | ecosystem: Environmental > Aquatic > Marine > Oceanic | place: Pacific Ocean | collected 2013-06-19
TCAATTTCCATAACAGTTTCAAATTGATTTTTTTTACATGTTAAAAATCTAACAAATTTAGCTTTTGCATAATCTTTCTTTGAAGGTGTTGGATAATAATATACTGGCATCGTATGCTTGTTAAACATTGCTGCTGTTAAATCATAATACCGACCGTTTTGTTCTGAGCCTCCTTCGGATACAGTTCCTGCAATTGTTGCAATATATGGAATTAAATTTTTACTGTTTTTCGTTGATGGAGTTCCGGAAAGTACTATATTATTTTTTGGATATGTATGATATACTCCAATATATTCTTTTCCGTCTTCTGTCATATAGGTTTTTCCTGTGGTATAGTCTGTCGGTCCTCGATCGGCTTTTGGTACATATAAAGGTCTATTTTGTGCCATAATATTAATTATTAACTAATCTACAAACTGTTTTTAATTCTGTTACCCATACGCCACCTGAAATCTTATCAGTTATTCCTGCTACAGTAAATGCAACTCTTAATCCTTCTATCTTTTTATATAGAGATGGTAGGAATTCTGATGTCACTGTATCTCCGAATTTAAATCCATATAATCCTTCGAGTGTAACTTCCATTTCTAATGGATATGGAATAGTTCTTTTTTTAGCTTTTTCTTTAAGTGGTTCTTGATTTACGAGCTCTTTTAATACTCCTTTTGCGCCTGATACTGCTTCTGAATCAAATTCTGAGTACGCAAGATTTAAAAATGCTTCATTTAATCTTTGAGCTAATGATTTTGCTGCTTCTGTATCTTCAACTGGATCATCTTTAAGATATGAACTAGCTTCACTTTCTTCATTATCAGATCCTGGAGTACCTCCAAAGGCTGCTGCTTGAGTTCCTTTTGGGACTTTTCCTGTCACTTTTAGCATCTTACATGTTTCGTTATAATTTTTCTGTCCTATTAATGGATTGAATATAACAGCTTCTGGAGCTTCGTCTCCTGGGGCTTCGTTTAAGTTTCTTATATGTATTTCTTTTGCTGCTTTTTCAGGATCATCAGGAGAAACCAAAAATAAATTAACTGCTCCGCCCGTTAAATCTTTAATTGTTGCAAATATATCTTTTAAAAATTTCTTAATTGGAACTTTTGATGTCTCTTCACCTTCTGAATCTATTTTTAAATAATTATCTGACATAGCTCTGAGTAGATCTCTACTAACTAATATCCTTGATAAATCGCAATAGTCGCCATGATTATCAATTGCTGCAGATTCATTCTTATCTAACATATCAAATCTTAAATTTTCATCGTTAGCTCTTACGATTGACCAGCTATAATTATTATAATAAGAAGCTTCCGATACTTCACTAGATGGAGTATTTTTAGTATTAACTTTTCCTTTTCGTACTAACATAACACAAATTGGATCTGCACTGTATATAGGAAATTGTATTCCATCTTCTATCGCTGTCTGATACTTAAGTCCACCATGCCCTTTTGTAACATTATCATCACATATTATAGCTGCATCATCTGGCGATATAACATATTTATTTAGTACCCAAATTAAGAAATTTAATGAGAAATATGTAATTCTATCATAACTCAATACACCTACTTTTTGTTTACCCGGTGGCCCGTAAGAGCTTGGAGCTTTCATGATGCAAAAGTCTATTCCAGTTCTACTATGTCCTCTAAACTCATCAGGCCTTCTTTTACACATCCATCCAGAATTAAATTTTACATTAAAAGCCATACTATTTAATTTACCTGTCGTTTCTTGGACCAACCAATCTAATAAGTCAAATAATGATGAAACTTCTTTTTTCTCGTTAGTAACATTATAATCAGCAATAAATTCTTTTTCGCAATCGGCGTTTAAATATGCTGTATTAAATACATTTGCTTCCAAAACTTCTTGGCCTTTTCCGACAGCTTTAAAGCTGCATTCAATTGTATTCCATTGAGTCATTGTAAATGCAAAATCGTATACTACAAATTTCATTTTTTTAGATTTATCTCCTTCTGCTCGCTCAACAGAATGACCGTATTGGACTTCAATTTCTGTACTAGGTCTTAACATCATATCATGCAATTCATTGAATTGTTCCATTCTTGGACATATGAACGTTCCAGTACATCTTCTTAAAGATCCTGCAGACCCTTCAAGGGTTACGTTAAAATTGGTTAATGATATAGGACCTCTACTTCTTCCTGGTCCATGTCTGGAGCTCCAGTCTAACTGAGTAGCATTTATCATCTCTTGTGGAGAAAATCTTCCTGCCATTGCTGGATCTGTTCCTACTATTGTGCCTTGTCCGGTCTCATTGGCAAAGGTGTTGATTAGAGAAGCTCCCCATTTATTCCAGATCATGAATCGAGGGTTCAGTTCAATTTGCTTTCCTTTTTTCTTACCTTCAGTAACTGTTTCTGCTACTTTTGTAACAAAAATTTCAACCCATGCGCGCCTGTTTGTTCTAGACCGAGCCCAATTTTCAATTGGAAATATTCTTCTTTCTTCAATTGTATCCTTTACGCTTTGGTCTGCAGAAGCAAGAAAAAAACTATCTGCCATTATCGAGTCTCCTCTGCATGTTGTAATAAGTCATTGATATCGAAGATAGGGTTAGGTATCCTTAGCTGTAATCCTGGTTCAATTACTGTTGTTCCATTAATTATATTATTAGCTTCTGCTATAACCCACCACTTACTTACATCTTGATAGAATTCATTTGCTAGTAGATCTAACCGATCTCCGGCTCTTGATATAATGTATAAGTCAGAAGCTTTTTCTGGGATTTTAGGTAATATCGTTGTTTTATATGCACCTTTATTTGTATGTTTTTTAGTAGATTTATATCGATTCATTCAATGTCTCCTTATTAAAAAGTATTATAATCTGCAGATGCAACACTTCCGTACTTATATGCATTAGTTTTTATAATCTTATCATGGTTTGATTCTCCTATTGGCATTTGATCTCCTATCCATGTCAGGCTCATGTCAACGTTAGTAATAAATGGAACTTGATATCCTGGTGTTATCTCCCATGATGTCTCAGTATCCCATGAATACGTTAAATCATTAATCATCATTGGAACGTAGCGGTATAAATCTCCAATAGTTACTTCAATCTGCTGTCCTTCAAATCCAGTACCAGCAAGTGGCATCGTTATTGAAGCGAGCCTATTTAAACGATTCCATACGTTCCATCGTTCAGCAGCTGATGTTATGGGTACTTTAAATGATACACTTATTGATCTAGTAAATCCTGTAAATGTATGTGTCTCATGCACTTGGCCGTTTCCTACTCCTGAGTTCCGTTGTGGAGAAAATGCATCATCTAACGAATCTATATATGCTCTAAATCCTATTGGATTTTGATCGTTTGTTCTTGTTTTGCCGGGATCTATTGGAGAAAATACAAATTTGATTAAACTATTTTTACTATATGATGAATAAAAATCATCTTTTTGGTGGTCCCTTTCTTCAGTTGATGGCAAGAATGATGGATATCCTTTTTCGGTTAATTTTTTATCTTTTATATTTTTATTTTGGCTTGGTTTAAACCACACAGGACCCGTTTCGTAATCTTTAATTGTTCCATCTTTAATAGTACGGAAATCTAAAATTGCAGAATCTCCTGGGTTTCTATCTTTTGTTATTTTTCTTATAGCGTTATAAGACTCTAATTTAGTTTTTGCATTATCTTCTTCTTCTCCCCATCTTGCTTTATAATCTTCACCCATAACAGATTCTTCAGGTACAGTCACACCACTTTTTATACCCCATCGAGCATCATCTGCATTGTATTCTTCATCAAAATTCCCGCCTGCTCGTCTTGCTAAATTTACTTTATCTTTTGCTTCTGCGCCTGGATCTTTTCCTGCATCGTTATCTCCGAGATCGGTTTCTGACCTGATAAAACCACTGTATGGTTGATCTTGGGTTCCTTGGTATGGCCTTCCATATGTATAATATGCAGTCACATAGTCAGCCCAATTATATCCACCTGCACCTGCTTTTGCTTCACCAAGTCCTAATTGAGTTTTTAATGTTGTGTCTGCCCATCTATTAATTGTAGTTCTTCCAATTCCACCAATCGAGTCAGGCCCTGTCATCCCAGTTAAAATTCCCATGATTTCAGAAGACCCTATTCCAATTGGAAGATTTTGTGCTGTTGCTGATGTTAAATATCCGGGTCCATATTCTTTACCTAACCGTATTAATCTATTGTCAGTTACTGCCGCGTCCGAATTTTCAAGTGCACGATCGGTATGAACTTTTTCATAATTTCCTGGATTTCCACCTGGTAAATCTACTGGTAATAGGCCATGACGTTTTATATGCATTCCTGCAATACCAGCTAGTGGTTGTAATAATGTATTAACTGGTGTAAATAATTTTGTACTGTTTTTATGAAAAGCTTTTTGTACTTTCCCGTCTTTACCTTCTACATTAGGATTCATTAGTTGTTGACCTAATTGTTTAACCATATATGCTAACCCAGGTGGTGATACCATAAATTTAGCTAATCTTGCAATATCAATTACACCTCTTTCTATTGATGTTAATATTCCACCTCTTGGTAAATCTAATGTAGATGATATTTGGCCTGCTATGGTATCTCCTAATCCCCATCGTTGATTGTTAGTTTTTCCTTCTCTTTGAATTCCTCTTAAGATAAGTGGATGTTTTATATAACCTGTTTGATGGGCATCTTCTCGAAGATTTAATTTATTATATAAATCATCTATAGGAGATGCATCTGTATAAGTATCTGCTAAACCAGCTGTTTTATTTTTCTTAATAGTATCTGAATATTTTTGATCTGGGTTCCATCCTGTATGTACTTTTGGTTTCCATTTGTATGGTCCAAATCCTTCTGTATTTGTAAATGGATGTCCAGTCCCGCCCTGAGCTTTTCGTTTAGCTAAACCTCTATCTGACATTGTTAAGTCATCAATAATAAAACTATCAGCTGTTTTACGTTCTGCTTGTAATTCTACTAATGTGCCATCATAACTAAAACCTTTAGGTGTTATTGATACTGTTAGATCTCCGTTGTATATAAATTTAGTTTCTGCTGTTACACCACCAATTATTTTATCATCTGTGTTTGATCTAATATTTTTTACTATATTTCCAATTTCTTGAAGACCATTATAATTAAATTCTTCTCCAGAAATTCCTACAAATTGACTTTTTTTCTTATCTCCTCCTAACGGATATATATTTCCTGTAAATCCTTTTGCTTGATCATTAGTTATCCAATCTGCAAATTTAAGATTTCCTAATTGTCTTACACCAGTATGAGTATATTGTTCTCCTTGTATTCCTATAAACTCTGATGGATCTAATTCTTTCCTATTTGTTGTAAATCCTGTTGCATCTTTGTCATCGAAATAATTTACTCCTTTATCTTTAAGTTTACCTAGTTCTCCAGTACCTGTATGCTTATATTTATTTCCTTGTACCCCTACAAATTCTGAAGCTTGTAATTGTTTTCTATTTTTAGTAAAGCCTGAGGCATTTTTATTATCGAAATAATCTACGCCTGGGGCACTACCGTACCAACTTAAATTTGATTTTAAATCCATTAATGCCATTTATTATACTCCCGCTGTTGCAACTTTAGTTGTCTGAAATGAATCGTTAATTTGTAATGCTGTGTTTAGTTCGGTTATTGCTTTATCTCCAATATATACGGGTGGTGGTGTTCTTGCAGCGAATATTAATTCTTGTAATAGTTCTTCTACTCTTTTCATATCAGAAGACTTTTTATCTCCATCACCAAATAGTCCGCCAATAGCTCCAAGTGGATTTGTAGCCGCACCTGCTAATTTACTTAATAGACCAGGTCCAGCTGCTACATCATCGTTTTTAGATGTTTCAAATAATCCTCCTTCTTTTGTAGATATTTGAGTTTTTCCTTTAGCTGGTGATTGTACGTCTCCTGCTTTCTTTATCAATTTCATACCTAATCCTACTGCGGTTGCGGCAGCCGCCGCACCTAATAACGGTCCTATTACTGGTATTGATGCAGCTGATTTAAATGCTGTCATTGCTGCGCCAGCTAATGTTTTAAAGAAGCCTTTTTTCTCTATTACACCAACTGCTCCTTTAGTTACAAGCTCTTTCTTAGCAAAGACCCCTCTTATAGCTGATATTGCTAATGTGGCTTTTTCTACTATTAAACTTTTATATTGATATGCTAACAATCCGGCGAATACCGCAGCTAATGTTATGCTTGCTGCAACTGATTTTTCTATCAGATCAACTATGACTTTTAATGCTTGACCTGCCAATGTTAATGGATAAAATGCACCCTGTAATGCAATGCCTAACATTTTTATAACTGGTCCTAATAATGTAAATACTGCACCGAATGCTTCTGCAAGTGGTAACAATGCTGTTGTTAGTTGATTTTTTATTGATTCAAATGCTGCTCCTGCTTTATCAATTGATTGTTGTTGTGCTAATTTGTTTTGTAATTCTTTTGCATTCATGTCTTTCATTTCTGCAGCCGATAGACCTAAATTTGCCATTGCTGCTTGTTCTTCTGCATTTAGTTTACCTAATTTTTCTTTAACAAGTAATGCTTTTTGTAGTTCGCCAACTTCTAGACCAGTTGCTTTTGCTAACGCTTGTTTTGCAAAAACTCCCATTTCATCAAAATCAGCTGATGATTTTACATTATCAAGAACTGCTTCGGTTGCGCCTGCTATATCACCTGTTAATGCTTTTTGTCTAGCTAAATCTAGATCTATTTGATTTCCTGTTAATGCTTGGAATTCGAATTGTGCAGATAACGAACTTTCTATATCTAGGAGCCCGTCTGCCACTTTAACCATTTGAGATAATGTAACTCCCATTTTTGCTGCTTGAATAGCTGCATTTGCCATTTGTTCGCCACCGCCACTTATATATTTTAAAGCTACTTTTGAATTATCTGCAATATCTTTTTGTACACCTGCAACATTAACTCCTGCTTTTAAAGATACTGCATTTATTTTCATTTGTAATTCTGCAGCACGTCCTTGTTCCTCTCCCATAAGCATTAATGCTGCATGAGTTTTACCAGCTTGTTCTGCTCCATATCCATATGCTCTGCCTGTTTCTGCAACTTTTCCTGCGATCTCAGTATTAACTAAAGATGCAGAACCTAACAATACAATTTGTTCTTTTTGTACTGCAGTTATATCTTCCATTGTAGCTAATTGAGTACTATATTGACCTTGTACTTGTCTTGCTTGATCATTTAAGTTTTTAGCTTGAGCAAATGTTACACCTGCTTCTTTTGAAAGTTCTTTAGCCGATTTTGATATTCCTACAAATACTGCTGCAATTGCAGCTACTGCTATTCCTATTAATGCTACTGGACCCAACATTGCGAATACTTGCAAAGTTAGTTTTTTAAATATTGCTAGGCCGGCTTGAGGTCCTTTAACTAATGCAGTTTGCATTGCAATAGTAACATTCTTTTTCATTGCAGCTCCGAATGTATCTAAACCTAATACATTTGATAATAATCCTCCTCCAGGTAAATCGCTCAATGCTGATTTCATTTTATCAAATGGTTCCATAATCTGATTTGCCATGCCTGAAGATGTTTCTTTAATTTTATCTGTTAATATAGCTGCTTTATCTAAATGAACAACTGAATCTTCTAATACTCTTAAATATTCTAAACCGTTAAGTTGTTCTTTTGCAGACATTTTTGCAGAATCAGCTTGATATGCTCTTTTAGCTGCTAATAATTTATCTCTGAGGTATTCTACATTAAGTGATTCGAGTTCGGCTGTACCTAATCGCATTTCATTATCTAATTGTTCAGTTCTCATTGATGTGATGTTTGATACCACATCTCCCATTACCCCTGCTGAGCTTGCTAGATTTGAATTTTTCTTTTCTGCTTCTGCTAATAGACCTTTGTAAATTTTTGCTTCTTTATTTACAGTTATATTTAGGTCCTTATATATTTTTTGACCTTTAATATTTTTTTGTATTGTGTTACCAATATCACCTAATTGGTCTGCGTATGATTTGGTACTAGATGTAATATCATCTAATATACCTCTTTCCTGCCCTAAAAGTTTATTTATTTTTTCTTGTAACTTTATTCGTTGTTCGTTAAGTTTTTTAATTTCCTGCTCGTAGGTGGCCGAATTTGCATTAAGTTTACGCTCGTCTTCGGCCAGCTTAATTGACTGTTTTTTAAGCTTATTATACTCTTTTAATTGTTCTGGGGTCATTGCCATTAGTTATCTCACTACTAAATTTTATATCCTAATTCTCGTAATATTTTCATTCTTTCTTCAAAATTCTTTTCTTTCCAATTACGATCCTGCAGATACTTTAATTTTTCACTTTTACCTGATTTAATATCTTCTAATTCTTGTGCAGCAGAATCTATTGTATTATGTAGATCTTTTGTAGCTTGTTCGTATGCATCGAATGCTCCTTGTAGTGCAGGATCTTTTCGTGCTAATTTCGCTGCTTTTACAAATCGTCTATTGAGTATTTTTTTCCAAAACCAAGAAAATACTCCTTCATCTATACGATTGATTTGTTTTCTTGCTTTTCTTTCAAATTTGTTTTCTGCCATACTTATTCCTCTTTTTAATAAATATGACTATCTCTTGAATTTGGGTGCCTTTATACGTGATTTAGAGTTAGCATTACGAGCCGCCTTCTCTTCAGCTTTTTGTTGTTTTTTGAGAGTTTGTTCAATACGTTTAATAAAGAATCTTCTAATATGTATTGGCATATTAGTTACATCCATGTATGTGAATCCACCTTTACCGTAATAAATAAGATCGAAAATCTCTTGGTATACTCCTAACTTATAATTCTGAGTCAGGCCAAAAAAAGTTGAGTCCAATGTTAAGTTGGCTGTGAAAGGTATCTCCGGAATCAACATCCGGAACTTCAACTGATAAATCTATATCTGGAGTTATCGTTCTGAGGTATTGTCTTATTGATCTAGAATCTAAAGCTAATAATTCATTGTCAATAAATTTTCTAATTTTTACATTATCTGTATCACCATCTAATGCTATTATAATATATTTCAACATTGTTGTTAATGTTGCAGTCTTTTTAAGTTTGGCTAATCCTTTTAATTCTGCATCAATCTTCTTTTGTATACCATGATTTAATATACGTATTGTAACTACATGTTTACTAGCTGGTAGTTCAAATGGAAATTCGTTCTTTCCATCTTCTAATAATGTCCAATCAATTATCCTATCTTTTAATTGAGTTAAATCTACTGTATGTTCAACTTGTTCTCCAGTTGCTGGATGTGGTACAGACATTGGATATTCTTTTCCGTATCCTAATACTCTTGCTGCGATCATAATTGCATTTTTGTCTCCTAACAATAAATCATTATAATCACATGGAGTTACTATCAATGCTTGAAATAATTTATCTAATACTACACCATTTTTAATAAATGACTGATTTGTAAGAATATCTTCTTCCTTAGCAGTCATATATTTCATTTCTATTTGTCCTGATGATAATGGACTATCAGGTGAATATAGTTTACCTTTTGATGGTAATTGTACTATTTCTGTTGGATATGATGTTGTTTGGTTGCCTGTAGTTTGATCTATATTTGCAATAGCAACTGATTTTAATTGTTCATCCGTCATTTCTTTTGTTGGATAATCTCTATTAACTTTGTTTGACATATAATACTCCTTTTAATAACTTTTATTTAATATAAATATGTAAGAACAAAAAAAATCCCACCGTATAGGTAGGATTTTTAATGATTTATATTTCTTTCTAGAATTGAAGGATTGCATAATCATATTTTAATGTTAACTCGATATTAACAGGATCTTCTGTTGCCCAATCCATATCACCGAATGTTGCTGCTGATATAAATGTGCCTTTAAGTGTCCATTCTTCTACCTTATCACCTACAGGTCCTAAAGTATTAAATGTTATATCCTTTTTATAGAAATCAGAATAACCATCTCTACCTGTTACTGATTCATGATGTAATCTTACCCATTCCATACAAGCTTGTGCTGCTGATGGTACAACTGGGTCATATAATGTTACTGTTACATCTTGCCATCTCGTTTTGCCTTTAAGTTTTCTTTCAACATTAATATGATCGAGAATAACTTCTCCTTGATCTAATGATGGTCTTGAAGCTGCCTTAACAAGATATGCTGGGATTCCTTCAATATACATAATAAACCTATTAGCCATTTTTGGTTCATATGCGGTATAAAATATTTCAGTTGGGTCAAGTAATTCTGCCATTTTTTTTCTTCCTCTTTATTTAATATAAATATGCATTTCTTCTAATTTTCTATCTACTATTCTGGAAATGCTGCACCAGTTGGCATAATATTAAAGTCAATTAATATAAATTCGGCTGTCTTAGCAGGTTGCAAGAATATTTGTCCCACCATTTGATTTCTGTCAATTACATCTGGTGTGTTATTTGTTGTATCCATTACTACCTTAAATGCATATAATCCTTGTCTTTGTTGAACTGATTCAAAATATGGATTAACTATACTTAAGAATTTATTTCTAGTTGCTGCTGTATTATTTTCGAATACCAAGAATTTAGATGTACTTGCAATAAATTTCTTAGCTGCGATTAATAATCTTCTAACATTTACTCTATCTAATGCAGATGCTTTCTTTTGCATTGTTTTCTGTCCGTAAACAGTTACACCTGTATTAGGGAAAGTTGCAATTGGATTAACATTAGAATCATAAAGGGTATCTCTATTAGTTTGAGTTAATTTTCTTTCTGCTCTAATCGCCATATCAATTCCACCTCTATTAAGACCTGCTGGTGCAAACCAAGGTGCTGCAACTCTATCATTAAATGCATATACGCTAGGAATCATTGTACTTGCAGGAACCCAAACATTTTGTCCTAAATCGGCATCAGGAATTTTTACCCATGGCCAATATGCGGCTGCATAATTTGTATCTCTTGTAGCTACCTTTGCAGCTACATCTGTAATACCAGAAGTGCTTCCTGCGGAGAATTCTAATGCATCTAATACAAGGAAACAATCTCCTCTAGCTTCTACCGCATTAATTGCAGATGTTATAATTGCTGAATGTGCACCACCTAAATTATCAATAATACCAGGTATTGTTAATAAGTTAATATCATATTGATCTTGGTTCTTCAATAAGTTAATTGCATCTTCATAAGCTGTTTGAGATGATGCTAAACTCATACTTATACCTTGCGAATTAGCTGCAGCTATATTTTCCCACATTTGTTGTGGATGATTAACATTTCCATCAGAACCTCCTGCGAATGAACCAGAACCTGCTGATGGTAATGAACCTGATAATGAATTGTCTCTAATTGTTCCATTTTCGTCCAAATAATTTAATGTTTTCTTATGAACTGTTACTCTAACATATTTAGATCTATTTGCAAAGTCTCCTGTAGTATACAAGAATGGTTCTGATGTTCCGGAACCTTGTAAAGTTCTATTTTCATCACCAATTCTTTTTGCAATATAATTTGGTGAATTTGGATCTAGGTTTAGATTATTATAAGATTCTAAAATAGCTTTTCTATTATTAGTATCATTACCTCTTCGAATTGTAAGAGTAAATGTACCTTTAGAAGTATTAATACTTGAAACATCCCATTTTACATTATCTTTATCTCCGTTAGCTAATAATCCATTAGTACCCCATGTTCCGGCATTATTTTGTAATGCGCCTTCTGTTAAAGTTGTAAATGTTAAACAATTAGCTGAAGTAGTACTATCTGTACCACCACCTAATGTTGCTGTTGTAGTTGAAATAGTTGCTCCTGAACCTGTTTGTAAAGTTACTCCATTGTATGTGGTTCCGGCACTTGAACCTGATAATGAAATGGTATCGCCGGCTACAACTGATGTACCTTGAACTGTTGCTGTTATTCCTATTGATGCAGCATTTATTTCAGTTACAAGATTGGCAATACCTGCGTCCATTGTAGAACCGGTTGAGAAAAAGAATATTGGTGATGCATCTGTTGGAACAGTTGCTTCTCCTGATGTTATAAATCGATATTCAGTTCCACCAACATCGATTTGAAATTCCTGCAGGTCATTCATAATTGAACCAGATGTTATATTGAATGAAGCTGTTGCTGTATTCACACCAACTGTTGTTGATGATGATACAATAGATGTAGCTGTAGATGCACCATCTGCGACTCTAACAACTGTTAATGTATCTGCGTATTTTAAATATTCTTGTGCACTATATGATGTTAAATACTTATATGTATCCAATACTGCACCAGAACCACTTTCGAACTTATCTCCAAATATCTGTGTATATTCAGAGTAACTTGATACTATTGTAGGTATTCCTGCAGGTCCTTTTACTGTTGGACCAACTATTGCAGCCCCGATAGCCATCACTCCGGCCGGTAAATACGACTGGTCTACTTCATTGGTAAATACACCTGGACTAATAATTTTTTCTGCCATTGTTTTTTCCCTTGTTAAATCTTTTTATATTCCATTATAAATATCAAACTATTTACTCAAACCTACGCTTTTTGTGGTACAAACTCGCCGCTATCTAAATCAACTGTTCCAGTACCGTATTTCTGATTTAATTGTTTAACAAGATCGCGCTCTTTATTTTGCAATGCAATATACGCTTTTCGTAATTCTGCCTTTGCCGCATCTAGTTGTTCAATGCGTTGATTTGCGAGTAATAATTCTAATTCTACTTGACCAAATTCATTTATTTTTGATGCATTAGCATTACGTAATTCTGTAATTTGTTCAAGTTCTTCTTTTGTAAACTTTTGTGTTTCTGACATAACTATTCCTTTTAAATTATACTTTAATATAAATATGCTTGTAATTACTAAAACATGTAATTAAACATGCCTACGATTATGTAAATCTACAATACCTTTGATAGAAATAATATCCTCACCTTGATTTGAGCTCATGTGATTTACTATATTTCCTGGGATATCTTCAAATCCTCCGACATATGGTGTATTTGTTTCGGCGCTCATAACATATCCATTTGGCGGATTATCGGATACATTAACTGCGAATTTTTCTGTTTCGTTGCTAAATACAACTTTTTTAACAGAATATCTTTTTTGAAGATTTGATTTTCGTAATTCAGATTCTGCTAATAAAATACCTTTTGTAGTTAATGGAATTGTAGCTCTTATTAATCTATCTTCGCCTGTCGAATTAATTGTTTCGAATATAGCGTCTTGTAAGAATGATATAAACTTCCATGTAGTACCCCAAGCAAATCCACTTAATGGAATTAACTGTTCTATCAATTTATTCATTTGTTCTGTATATTCTGTCCATATTAATAATTCGTATGATATATCTACAAATTCTGGAATTGGTGATACATGATATTCACGTACTGGCTTTATGCCTTGTAATATAGAAAATCTATCATATTTATTTACCTTAGTAAATTTATTCTCATGTACTAATTCCATTCCTTCTGGGTTTTTATTTACTGCTAATGATTTTAATGTATCGCGTTCTATTACACTTGACCTTCGAATACTAATCAGCGGTGTCATCATTTTTCCTTTTGCATCTCGCATAAATCCACGCGATTGGACTTGAGCCCATTTTTCGCCGGCTACAAACATAACAGGAACATCAATATTCTGACTATTTTCAATTAATTGTGGTTGAACTTCATCTCTTAAATAAGATAATATTGCAAAGTCACAATCGTAAATAGTAACCGCAGGAGTTTTTATGACATCATTATCTCGACGTACTTGTTCTGCACGATTGATAATTTCATCATTTGTAAACGTACTATATGTTTTTTTAAATTGTTCTTTAGCCATTATAGGTTTCTAGGTATATTTTTACTTTTGTTTATTCCTGTTCTTACTTCTTGTATATTTAATCTATTCCTTCGAGTTACATGTCCAGCTGCTCGTACTGCAACACTATATCCAAATTCACCTCTATCACCTAATGTAAATCCTAAATCTGTTGATGGGTTTGTTCCTTTCCAATATTGTGATGCATGTATTATATCTAACTCCCAAAATTCATTATCATATTCAACTATATCTCCGGCTTCTACTACAAGATTTTTTTCTACTAAATCATCTCTTAAAAAACCAAATTCTCCTGTTCTTGCGGAATCATATCCATAATCATCTGATATGATTGAAGCTTCTTCTTTTAAAATTAAACAATTTATCCTAACTGGCGAATAATATACCTTATCATCAGCTTCGTCATATATATTCGTTGCTGTAGATTCTAAATTTAGTTTATACAGTGCTATTTCAGTATCGATAAAATCGTTGATGAGTTCTCGATTAATCGATCGAATTAAACTTGCATCTCTTGCTGATCCGAATAGTGCCATAATTACCCTATATAAATTTTGAGTGGTATCTTATTAAATTGTTCTTGTAAAGAAGTTGCTTCTGCGGACTTTCTTTCTAATTGCATTTGTCTTGACATTGTATCAAGTATTTCTTTAAGTTCTGTTATAAGACCTTCTTTTTCTGTTTGTGCAGCTGTTACTAAATCTGCTCCATTTAATGTTACTTCAGCATTTGGAATAGGTAATGCAGAATACTTGCCACGTATATATCCTAACATTTCTTTTGCTAATGCTAAAGTATATCTACGAATCCATTGTCTTCCTACCACATTAATATTTGTGTATGTAACATTTTGGTATGGTACATTTGAAAAGTCAGATATTGTTCCTGTAGGAGCTTTTAATGCATTCGATCGATCGGCTTTTTTGATATATTGAAAATATACTTTGGTATAATTTGCTCCATTGGGTATAGGCCATAATCTCAATCTATTATTAATCAATTCAAATGAATATGCAGATTTTCTTATCTGGTCATTAAATTCAATTGCCTGTACCCTTAATATATCAGCATATACTGGCATCATCATAAATGATACTCCAGGAGAGTATTGTCCCCAACCAAATGTATCTAGCATCTGTTGAGACCCTAATCCTGTTCCAACAAATGGATCAAAATATTTTACAAGTGCTGGTGGTGGGTCATGAAACATTCTTTTTACTTCAATTGAATCTGTTCCTGGCGTTCCTGATTCATATGTTACTACATTTGAATCTGTTAAATCATAATCTTGTACGTCTGCAGTCATTGAGAGGGAGCCTGTATAATAAGTTACGTTTCCTCCCGAACCTGCTTCTGTACCATATTCTTCTGCTAATTCAATTTGTCCTCCAAAATTAGCAGATATTTTTTGTCCTGAGAAATTTGATGATCCTGTTGCTGCTCCATATAAATTGAGCATATTATCACGTATATTATATGTATTTACTTGTGCGCCATATTCTGTTATGGCTTCTTCAAAACATGTATATAAATTAATATCTTGTAATTCTATATCTGTTATAGGATATCCAAGTCGTCTTGCACACCATACAGATGTTTTTTCAATATCTGTTTGAAATGATGTGTCGTTATCATATATTCCGAACGGAGTATCTCCAGGAAAGAATGAACTCGATCCTGGCCATATAGGAATATTTTTTGCCATATTACTCTCCTTTTTATGTAGATGCTATAAAATATTCAACATCAATATTACTTCCTGTTGCTTGTACTAGTACATCTGATATATCATTATATGTTTGATAATTACTTGCTCCTGCCATACTACCACTATTTTTACTTGTTGTTAACATAAAACTACCACCAGCTGCTACTTGAAAATCTGTATGTGATTGAGATGAAGATACTCTTAATCTAATTGGGTATGTATCATCTTTATTAGTTATTCTTGCATATTTCATACTAGATGTAATAAATGTTCCAGCAGATGCTGCATTAGATAGTTTAAATAAACTTTGTTCAGAACTAGATAATGCTGTTATAATTCTATTGTCTATTTCATTTACATTTGATATAGATAAAATCTGCTTGGAACCTCTTTCGATTCCGCCGAGCTCTATAGATTCATGAATTAGAATTGTTAGCGTATTATTTGAGATTGTTGATGCCATCTTTAGTACCTTTTTATATAAATATGTAAATAGTAATGATTACAGAGTAATTTTACCGGATGATAATTGTAACCGGGGCCATAAAAAAAGACCCCAAATGAGGTCTTCTTTTAATTTAATATCTAAAATATAAAATATTATAGAGTATTTAAATGTCCAATTGCAATCTTACCATAGAATTCAGGACGTACCATTTTCTTAGCATAACGAGTCATAACACCTTTTCTTGGAGTAAAGTTGTTAGGATCGTACACTAATGGAGTCATGATCAACGGAATATATGGAGCATAAACTGCACCAGTTTCAAGGAATTGAGTTCCTCTATATCCCATTAACATATGATTTTCCGTCATATATGGATTCTTGTAAACTTGGAATCTACTATTAATAGAACCAACTTTTTGAACACCCATTGCAAACTGTGCTTTGTCACCATCAGTATCTGCAGCATATCCTGGAATTGATTCTAGGACAGTTGCAACTGTTGGAGAACATACAACGAAGTTAGCTCCACCTCTTAAAGTTAATTGGTGAATTTTGTTACTAACCTTTTGCATTTTAGTTCCTAAAGTTTGGAACCAAGTACCTTGGTTGTATGCTTGAGCAGTAGCATTAGACTGACCGAATGTTCTAGTAGCTGAATCATATTCATATCCAATCTTAGCTGACCAGAATTCAGTTGTTTGAGCATTCGATATTAACATATCTAATATCTCTAAATCAATTTCTTGCGAAACGTATTCAGATAACATAGAAGTTAATTCTGCTTCTGCATCAATTGAATGATAAGCATTCAAGTCTTGAGCAAATTCTGGAGTCCATACTGCTTTCAACTTACGTGTTTTAGCAACAATTGCTTCAGATCTTAATTCAAGATTAACTTCTGGAATATCTAAATTTCCAGCTGTTGTAGCATTGTTCTGACCACCTGATGCAGAACCATCCTCAAAGTCACCTCTAGTTGAATCAGTTGGAGCTTTGTGGTAAGTACATGTTACGGTTGCAATTGATCCTGCACTACCTGCAACAGAACCACCTGTTAAGAAGTATACATAATTACCTGCTGAATCTACTCTAGTAAATTCTGGATAAACAGATGTTATACCTGTACCTGATAAGTTAAATGCTCTAACACCGTTAGTATCAAAGTTTGAAATAACACTAGAACCAACAGATACAATTGCGTGAGCTGTACCTAATGCAGATGCAGATGCTTCAGCATTAAAGTTAGTAAATATGTTATATCCTGCTTGAGCTAATGCAGCACTATCAGAAAACGCATTAGATGTAGTCCATGAACCAGTTGAAATAGTAGTAATTGCTTGAGCTGCCACTACTTGTGCTGATGAAGTTACATCGTTAATTGTATATCCAAATCTACCTGCTCCATAAAGACCTTCTGCTGGAGCGCTAGTTGCTGTATTAGAAACATCATTTCCAGCACCTAAATTAGTTACACCAAATACGGAATCATCTTGAGCTGTTCTACCTTGACCTGTCAAGAAGTCATTCCCACCTGTTGTACCTTGTGCATTACCTTGAGCTGTACCATATTTGAAATCTAGGAAAAATACTAGACCTGATGGTAAGTTCATTGGTTGTACACTTACGAAATCTTTTGCAGCAATTTCTGCAAAGATTCTACGAACTAATGGTAAAGCTACACCTGACCATTGTTCATCACTTGCACCAGTACCAGTTTTATTGGCTTCTGTTACAAGTTGTTTTGCTTGGTTCTCTAAAAGAACCGCCATACTCTTTCTGTCGACCTCATTATTCATACCTTCTAGAAGACCGGTTCTTTCCCATTTCTTCTCTAGTTTTAAAGATACTGCATTTTGATCGGCTTGAGCATTTGTTGGCAATAAAGAATTTAAATTCATTTATTTTCTCCTTTTACTTGTTTAATCCGGCTAACTTCTGCCATCTAGTTGCTAACTGGTTTCCTTCAGAAAGAATTCTTTTAGGTGCAGTTGATCTAGTTGGTCTAGAAGCTGAGCTTTCTTTAACAATTCGTTTTGTTTTGTTAACTTTTAATGACTCAGCTAATGTTGAGTACACTAATTTAACTTCGCGGATAGTTGAAGCGCGATCGAAGTTTTCAATCACTTTCATTTTTTGCGATTCGTTCATTGCAAAATTTCTAAACAATTTGTTCGAAAACAAAAGTTTTGCATTTAAAAGATTAACTTCGTTGATTTTACCTTTTAAGAATTTGATAACGTTATAAGCTTCATCAAGATCAGCTGCTACTGTAGACTCACCTTCCGTGCCGTCTTCAGATTCAGTTACTTCTTCTTCTTCACCTTCATCTTCTCTTAAAGCTTTAATGATTTCTTCTATAGACACTTCTTCTTCATCTTCAGTTACTTCTTCTTCACCTTCGTTTTCAGAAACTACAAGAGTTCCTTGTCCTGGATCTTCTTCATCAGATGCGTCAGCTGCGTCCATTTTGTTATCACCTGTACCTATATCAGTTGAATCAGATTGTTCTTCAAGTTCATCCTCTAATTCTCTAATAATAGCTTCAAGTTCTAAATCATCTTCACCTTCCTCTTCTTCTACGGGAACTTCTTCTGGTTCTGGTTCTGGAGCTGGCTCATCCATCATTTCTTCTTCATCTTCTTCAATATAATCTTCTTCGCCTTCTTCTTTTAAAGTATCAAGTGTTTCAGATTCGCCATCCATACCATCTTCAGACTCAGCAACTGGTTCTTCAGCCGGTGCTTCCATTTCGTCCTCTTCAACATACTCTTCACCTTCTTCTTCAGAAAGTTTAGCAGATAACATAGATTGAAGTCTCGGTGTAAATGCTTCTTCTAATGCTAATTTTGCGTTGGCTAATGCAGTTTCTCTTACCGCTTTTGCATCAGCAATCGCTTCTTTTAGTAATTTATTCATTACTTTTCTCCTTTATTTAATTTGGAAATAAGATTATTAGTAATCTTAATAGGGGGTTTGTCTTTGACTGAGGGACGTTGTATTAGTGACAACGTATCAATGATTGTCAATAATATATATGCATATACACAAAGAACAATCCTATATAAACAAAAAAAAAGATGCATTTTGCATCTTTTTTATTAATTTTATATAAATTTCGGATTATTCTTCGTTTATTGATTGCATTCGCTGAAGATACTTTGCTTCGGATAATTGTATTCTTCTTCGATCGGATTTTTTAATATGTGCTTGTCTTTTTTTGTATTCTAATAATACTTCTGAATCTTTAAGAGCTCTTTTCCAAAATCGAAGTGCAAATCCTATATCTGGAATTGTTCTTAAATTACCATTTTTATCGTATTGCTTAATGTTAACTACTGATACTGCATTTACATTACCGGGTACGTGAGATTGCCAAATTTTGTGATTTTTATTCATATAACTAATTTATGTTTATAACTATTATTAATATAAAGAACTTTTTTCAAAGTACCAAATATTTAATAACCTTTTTTTAATGACTTCCCTGCAGGTTGCCATGTTTTTGATTTTAAAGATTTTCCTGTTTTTTTCTCATGGCCTGTCCATGTTTGTGAACCACCTTCTCCATCTTGTTCATCGATATTAATATCAGTTTTCCTTGCTAATTTAGAAAGTTTATTAGTATTCATTTTCTTAAAAGCTTTTGCTGATATATTAAGATCTTCATCTTGGGCTGATGCCATAGGTTCTTCTGTATCACCATCTTTATCTAAATCTAAAAAGTCTGGCTTACCATCTTCTGATAAAGCTTCATTTACTTTATAATATTTGTTTAGCACAGTACCCATATCTTCATATGCAGATTCTAATCTTTGTTGTAATGTATGAACTTCACTAGCTGTTTTTTCAAATACTTTCATTGCTTCATTCATTTGTTTCATATGACGAGATGTAGTAACATTATCAAACCAATGTTCTGATTCTGATAAAGTTAATTGTTCTGCTACTTGCGCAATTTCTCTTAATGTTTCTGTCACTTCTCGTAATGTTGAATTACGATAAATTGATTCTCCTAAATTATGATATTCAGATACTGCTTTCATAAAGGCTGTTTTTTGTTCTGAAGTCAATTCTTCTTGATCGCCTTCTTCTCTGATATATTTTTCACTTAAGATTGTTTTTAATAGTGATTTTTCAAATTTCATTATGCCATTCTCCTTGATTGTTTTTCAATATATTTTTGCATTGCATCTAATTGTTTTTTTGCAGCATTTAAATATCTTTGCACTTGTTGTGGCATTTGTTCATATCTATAATCTGTTACAGTTGTAAATTCTGGATCAGATCTATGATCTAAATCAGTTATAATGGCCATTTCAAATTCTTCAAATTGTTCATATAATTCTTTTATTTGATCTATATAATAATCGAAATCAAAATCTGAATCTGGTTCCATTCTATCTGAATCAAAGTCACTTGGTGCTTCTGCAATTGCTTTACGGATATACTCACGTACTAATTTTTTTATTTGTTTATTTTTATTCGCCATATCTTTACTCGAATGATCTTTCTGCAGGTCTGTTTCCTAATGGATCTGGTCCTGTTGGTTTTTCGCCAATCTTTTCTGAGCCTCCGTGCTTACTAGGTATTTCTTCTAGTCCTGTTGTTCCTTCATTAGCGAACGGATCAACACCTGTTCCAGTTCCTTTTTCACCCTTCTTATTCGAAGGTCCTAATATTGATATTAAATCTTCTAGTGCCATATTAAAAATCCTTTATTATATCTGTTATTAATCTATCTATATTATTATATTGAGTCTGTTTTGCTGTACGTTTAACTGATTCATTAACGGGAGCTAAGAATGCTCCTTGTGTTGATGGATTAGAAACAAAATCAAAAGCAATTAATTCAAAGTCTGGTTGTACTTCTAATGTTTCTTCAGCTTCTCCCATTATTTCTTTAACTGATCCCATACCTCTGGAACTAATACCTAATCTAATACCTGATTTAAAAAGCTCTTTAAGTATATTTCCTGATGGTGTTGAGAGAACTTCTACTGTGCCGCATAAATCATCACCTTTCCATGACATATCTAAAACGTTATGAGATGCATTCTGTAAATTAACTACTGATGAATCTGGGTGGTCTAATTCTCCTAAAGCTCTACGTTCTTTAATAAATGTATTTGCATATGTTTTTGCTTCACGCATTAAAGTTTCTTTTGGATATATTCTACCATTTTGATTTTTGGATTCAGCTCTTTGTAATACGCCATTCACAATTAAACGTCCACCATTTTTTGATAAACTTTCATTCACCTGTTGTGGAGTTACTTCAAACGTCGTGTATTCAACTAATAATTGTTTTTGTGACATAATTTATCCTTTGTTATTTTCTTGGCATGTTAGACCATGGTCCTAATGTTGCATCAAATGTTTGAGTTCCTTGATCATACTCATATGTATCTAATCCATTTGTAGTTGTACTAACTGTCATTGATCCACTTACAGAAATATCAACAGCAGGAGACCCAGATGCAATTGCTGATCTAAAATATCCTCCTATACCAGTCGCACTACCTACATTATCATTTGTAACTGTTAATGATGATGAACCTGCATTTAATGTTGCTGTAAATAATGTACTTGGTGCAATGGTTCCATTAGCAGTTGTACCAACGAATGCTGATGCTGCGGTGTTATTAATCGAATCTTTAAGTCCACATAATATTGAACCAGTTACATTTCCAGTTACACTGCCTGGCGATACTGATGGTGATCCTGTAATAATGCCGTGACAACCTGCAGGAACTGTTTTTTGCGAAACCGATCCAGTTGTCATAAAACATCTAAAAGTGTATCTAGAATTTGTATGTCCTGCGGTATAATCTGCAGTAGAACCATCACCTCCTAAATAAAATCCTTGAATATCGAAATAATTGGAAGCTTCCCAACCTCCTGCCGATCCACCTGCAAGAACATTTATTATATCTGCAGACGATGTCATTGTCCCTGTTGTTCCTGCACCGAATGCTACTGTACATATTTGTGCAGTATTTCCTGTTAAGTATTGAGTTGAACTTCCGTCTGCGTTAATTGCATTGGTTACTGCAGTACCAGGCGAATTGGTTTCATTTAATATCATTGGGTCGTACCATTGCATTTTGTTTTGTTCTTGGATATATCTTTGCTTACATGCGTGTATGCCCTTTTCTTCTTTTAATTGCATCATTTCTGGTTGACGCATAAAATCTTGCCATGATTGAAAATATTTCATTTTTTTTCCTCTTTTGTTTATAGTAGCACCTCTTGGTGGATGATCTACTTGTTTATTATTGTGATAATTCTTTTAATCTATTTGCAACTCGTAACATACGTTCATTAATTTTTCTAAACCTATTACCCGTTGTTTTCCAGAAATGGCCTGATTGAACTCCTGTTTCTGTTTTTAATCGTAAATTATTATTTACTATTCTTTCTATCTCGCCTAACATCTTATTAACTTCCATTATACCCCTATTTACTTTTTGTTGAGGTGTTGATGTTGGATCTTTCTTATATTCTCTATATGATATCTCATTAATACCCATCATTTGATTCATCATTCTTTTATATGAACTTTCTTGTTTAATATGTTTACTTGTCTTTTTCACTATTCTATTTCCTGTGGATGTAGTAGCTGATTTTTTTCTTTTCTTCTTACTTCTAGATGAGCCATCACTAAATGCAGCTGGAGTTTTAATATCTCCAGGTACGGCTGCAGTAGTGTTCATTTCTTCTAATTCTTCTTCTTCTTTAACACTCTCGAAGTATTTATTTAATTCATCTTGCAATTTCATATCTTATTGTTGTCTTTTAAATACATATACAGGTCCAGCACTTGCTCTAACTTCTGTTGGTCCTATATCATACATGGTATATTGCTGAAGATCAGCTCCGTTTATCACTGCTCCGCCTGCTACATGTATTTGGGTTATTGGAATATTAGCTCCTTTACCTAGTAAAATAGCCCCATATCCATATCCATGGTCAAGGCCTCCTCCTGCTTGAGAACCTGTAAAAGATCCTGTAGATCCTCCAGCTATAGCTACTGGTGAATGATATTTTCCTGGCATTCCAAATTTATCAAATTGGTCCATTGGAGTTATAACTCTATGATCTGCATATGATGCTGTATATCTATTAGCCATTTATTATCCCTTTATCTTTTTAAGTTCTTTAGCTAGTTCATAATATCTTAACATAGTTAATACATCTTTATCTTTAACTATATGACGATCGCCTAATTCTTTTAATAAATTAGTTACTTCATTTAATTTAATTCTTAATATCTTATTAGGAACAGTATTCCTAAGACGCGTCATTTCTTTAATCAATTTATATGATTCGCTTTTCATATATTCCTTAAGAGTTACAGTATTAGTAACACTATTAATATATTCACGCAACATCTTTCTTTGATTAACTGATAAGTTTGAATATTTTTTATTAAATTTATCTATCATTAATTTTGATGCTAGAATTCTAATATCTTTATTTTCGTTTACTATCTGTTTCTTTGCTAGTTTTTTAGGTGATAGTACGTTATCAAGAATTACATACCGATTTGCAACTACTGCTTTTGGATCTTCAAACTCTGAAGATTCGAATAGTTTGTAAATCGATGCTTGTAATTTATAATTTTTAATTCTAGATTTTAAGAATGATTCTGTTATAAACGATTTTTTTATATCTTTAATTAAGTTATATTTTTCTCTTCGTAAAACACTTTCTTGTAATCTATTTCTAGATTGAATACATGCATCAACAAATAAGTCTGCTTTTTTCTCAGTGGAAAATTTTTCTTCTGATAAACTTCTATATAATTTTAATTCTTTTGATAACTCTGAATCGTTTTTGAAATGTCTTTTTATCAAACGTAGTGCCGTAGACTCTACTCCGTTCATTACATCGGATGCTACCTGTCTAACTAGTAGTTCAAATAGGAGTCCTGTATTTTTAAATTTTGAATGTTTTACACGTGTCATATGTTCTGCGCCCTTAATATACATATACTTTTTAATAAATATGAGACTCTTAACGAAAAAACTAGCTTTTAGTCATCAAGTAATTGAGATTCATCTAGGATAGTTCCTTTGTCGTCGTCATCTTTCTTTTCTTGTAAGCTTTCTTTAAGAATTTGTGATGATTTTCTAGTTAAATTCTCTAAAGATTTCATTAGTCCTTTATCAATCGTTTCCATACTAAATGGTCCTCTGCGGTACTTGTGCTGTAATGGAGATTTATCAGTTTCAAATGATTTGCTTAATTGTTTGATTGCTAATGGGTCCCTTCCATCTGGCGATGCATGTGTTCCGCTTGTTCCTGGTTCTTCTGGTCTTCCTGTTCCTGCTACATGGTCCTGTTCTTCGCCAGGCAATAATTCGCCTTTGTTTGCAACATGCATCGAAGCTATATCATGAGGTGTTCCAAATGATTGATTCGTCTTTTTCGGGTCATTACCTTCTGATGTAATTTGTTCGTGTCTGAATCGTTGTTTTAAATCTTCGATTATTTGTTCCTGTTCTGCAGTCCATTCATTTTGACTCATACCAAATAAATTTTCATATATCCATTTTGCAGAAAACATATTACTTTCTTTCATTGTATTTGCAAGTCCAATCTTTTCATTAAGTATTTCTACTTTTTGTTTTTCATATACAATAGATGGATTAGTTAATGATAGTTCGAAGTTAACTAAATCTTCGTCTTTAAATCCTTGAGTATATAAATGTACGATTGCAATCTTAGTTAGTTCAGAAACAAATATCTTTTGTATTCTTTCTATTGTTCTTGCGAATCTTACATCTTCTGCAGCTAACGTTGCTTTTCCTTCTACACCTTCATCATACCCTAAAAACGCTTTTGGTATTTTTAATGCTGCAAATAATTTATTTTTTAGATAATCTATATCTTCGATTTGTCCGTCGTTGGATAATCCCGGTAATGCTTCTATGGACGTACCAGAATCTCCTCCTCTTACTGGCATAAAATAATCTTCAATCATGTTCTGCATATTAAATTTAAGATTATATTCTCCTGTATTCTCATCAATGTACGGAACTTTTTTCATTTTGTCGACGATTGTTTGAATATGATTATCTACTTCTGCAGGTGGTATATTACCTACATCTATCTTAAATATCCTTCTTTCGGGAGCTCTCATTATACGATGAATTAACATTGCATCTTCCATTAACATTAATTGTTTGAATAATTTTCTTGCTGCTTCGATCATTGATTTACCGTATGGTAAAAAGTTTGTATCAGATAATAATCTAAAATGAGCTATTTCAAATGGTTCAAATTCCTGTTGTTGGCCTCCTAGACTACGACTTGAAGTTCCTCCTGCGTAATGTATTGCGCCACCACTATGTGTTTGTTCTAATACAAATTTATATGCATATGGGTTTTCTAGATCAAATCCTTCATCACGTCTTAATTCATACGGAGATATTGGAATTACATTTACAATACCAATTTCTTCTTCTATATCTAAATGTAAATAAAAGTCACCATATTTACAACAATTTCTAATCCATGGCCATAGATTATAATCAATATTTAATACATCATAAAATAAGTTTCGTAGAATTTTTACAATCTCATCATTTGATGATGTTATAGTTAACGTATCACCATCTGTATCTTTTACTGTAGATTCATCTGCGTATATATCTAATGCTGAACTTATAATTGCGTCCATATCCATTGCTTCATAATCAGTAAATAATTCTACTTTAGCTGTATGAAATGTTTGGTTTTCATTATATCCTACTCCCCATCCTGTACTACCTTTATGTACTCCTGAGAATCTATCTATATATTTTTTATTAGATAAATTACCTGTAGATTGTAGTCTATTTGTATCAACTGCTTTTAGTCGATTCTTTGAAATTCTTCTTACAACTACATTAGTTGCAAAAAGTCTTTTTAGTCGTGATCTTAAATCTCTATTTGCCATAGTATTCCATTTTATATAAATATTGTTACTTTTATAAAAGCCAGGTTAAATCTTCATTTTCAGTGTCGCCTGTATTCCATTTCCATTCTTTTGGTTTTTCTTCTGGATTTGTATACATTCCTTTTTGTTTTCCTACACTGCCTAATGCTTTTCTATTTAAATCCATTCCTTGTTGTTGTAATCGTAATGCGGTGTCTCTCATCCATAATCCTGTTGCAAATGACATTACTAAATCATCATTATAACCTCGCGATGCTTCTGCTCTATGTCCTAACCATATAAATGTAAATAATTCATCTATCAATCTCTTTGAATGAACTATCGGGGTTTTATCTCTAAAATATGTTTCTAATTTAGATATTACTAATGGTCGTGTCCTAGATGTCATTGAAAATCCTGGAACTTTTTGATGCTTTTTCTTTAAATCGTAATTTTTCTTTAAGTGTATCTCTTCGTCTAGATATCCATCTTGTTTATATGAATAATATAAATTTTTATATCCTTTATCAATTGCAACTTGTATTGACGCCCAGCCTATGTTTGCGTTTTCTACCACTAATAATGCTTCATTATATTCTGTTGCAATAGATACTAACATATTACCATATTCGGTGGTTCCTATTTTTCCTTTATATTCTGCAACTTGTTTACATTGTTCTGTGTCAAATACGTGGCATGCAGAATAATCTGTTGCATCTCCTCTTGAAACATCAGCTACTACCATGTAATTTTTTGAATAATTTGGATATTCCCAAATCCAATAATTACCATCCAATCCTCTTTTCTCTAGAGGATCTTTTACATATGTTTCATTGTACCATTGTAATATTTCGCCATCAACTACAGTATGACCAGATGATATAAAATCACAATCACATTCTTGTGCTGCCATTTTTACACCTAATAATTCTGTTTGTTTAGATCTCCAAGCTTGGTCTCTATCTGGGTGTAATGTCCAATGTAATTTTATAGTATTAAATTCTCCTCCTGCTTCTGCTTCTACCCATTGTTTATGAAACCAATTACCTACACCATTAGGTGTTGATAAAGCAATACAATCACCTCCTTCAGCTAATGTTTGTTGTGCTGCTGTCCATATTTCATCAATTCTATCTATGAATGCTGCTTCGTCAAATATTAATAATGATAAGGCTTCAGATCTACCTGCATCTGCTTTTGATGATATTGCTTTTATTTGAGAACCATTTGTTAATCTTAAAGAAAGTTTATTATCTTCTAATATACTTCCTTTTAACCATTTAGGTAAATTTTCATGCATTACTCTAACTTTTGTAACTAAATTTTTAGCTACATCTTGTTTTGTAGCAATTACTAGAACATTAAAGTCAGGTTTGAATAACATTTTCCATAATGAATATCCTGCAGTTAAAGTTGAAATACCTAACTGTCTAGATTTTAAAATAATATTATATCTATTATCTTTAAATTCAGTTAATGTAGTTTCTTGAAAGTCGTAAAGATTAAAGTATATTTTACCTCGAGTAGGATGTTGAATTATACAATACTTGCGTAGAAAATGTATTGGGTCTTGTACACATCTTTTATACTCTTCTTTAATTATCTCTTTGAGGGTTTTCTTTTGCATAGTACTATAATATAAAGAATCTTTTTCGAAAAACCTAATTATTTTTTAATTTTTTCGAAGCTTCTTCCACCAAAATATGCACCTATAACTGTAATAAGAACTAATTGTAATAAATCAGTCCATTTTTCTTCGACTGTAAATTGTAACGTGCCTGCATCAATGAATATCATTAGTACTGTACATACGACTAAAAATATAAGAACTAAAGGTCGTACATTTTTGGATAACCATGAATCTGATTTCATATCAGCTGACCATCGATCAGTAATATTCCTTTCCATCTCTACTTCATAGTTTGCAATAAGTTTTTTGATTTTTTGTTCAGCAGCTAATTTTTCTTCTTTTGAAGTATGTAAATTGTCTATAACTCCGCCTACTCCTTTTACTAGGTCGGCTGCGCCGCCTGCAAATAAATTTGTTAATATACTCATAACGTTTCCTTTTTATGTTATTGCTTCAGCAGATGTTATTAAAAATGCTCTTAGCTCTTTTGTTTTAATTGCATTCAAAGCTGCTTTTAATGTTGCGCCCGATATGTTACCTTTTGCAATTAATTTACCAGTTCCTAATCCACCTGCTATCAATAACATTGCTACAATAACATGATGAATTATATTTGCGAATTTTTTAGCTTTGGCAGCATCTTTTACTCCTGCTCTCTTCATTATCCATACGAATGCTTTAGTTATTTTACCATGCCATCTATCTCCTAGTTCGATAAGGGATTTTCCCCATTCTAACTGGCCAGGTCCTGCTGCATAAGCTGTTCCTGGTTCTGGTTCTGGTCTTGGTGGTGGAGACATCTTTAATACTTTTTGTACTAAATTTGCAAATTTTCCTATTAGTTTTATTATTTCAGGTAATGATAATGCAACTCCAGCTAATGTTAATGCGGTTCCTACCGCTTCTGTTTCTGCTACATCTAGATCTGTTCTTTTTATATCCTTTTCAATATCTTTAAATGCATCTTTTTCGAGTGCATCTAATGTTTGGTCTGTGTCGGTTGTTCTTTTTTTGGTTCCACCTTTCATAGATACCTTATCCATATCTATATTCGGGTCACTAAATACATCTGCTTCTATTAGATTTTTTATAATAGACTTTCTTATAACTTTTCGAAACTCTTTAAGTTCTAATTCTGCATCTGCGTACAATCCACCTATTTTTGCATCAAGATCTTTTTCAAGTTTTTTCTTTTTATCTTGTAATTTATATGCAAGTTTTGCATGCCTTTTACGTGTATTTTCGTCTTTAGCATTTTTATACTTTTCAAGATTCTTCTTCATTGCATCTATAGTTTTAACTAAATCACGTTTTAATGTATCTACACTTGCCATTATTTTGTCTTAAGATTATCTAATATTTGTTTTTTAATTTTTTTATAATCATTATCTATTTTCTTTAACCAGGAAGTTCTATCTATATCACCAACTCGTCCATCTGCATTTTCCCAAACAACTTCTTTCAATGTTGATTTAAGAATCTCAACTTCTTTGTCGGCATCTATAAACCAGCCTTTTGCATTAGCTAACATTTTTTTACTAGAATATTCTTCCCATTTCTTTTTATCAGATCTAATTAATGTTTCTTCTTTAATCATACAATCAAAACATTTTCCAATTTTAAAAAATATCTTTTGATTAAGATGCTTTTCTTTTATATGCATATCTTGTTTACATTCTGGGCATTCTTTTGGTAATCTTAATGTATCTGTTATTTGGTCTAAAATACTATTTAATGGGCGTTTAACACGAAATCCATCTTTTTGCTCACATTGAAATTCGATCCCATTTGTATTTTTTTCAATCCATTTATCACCTATTACGCGTTTTTTAGTCGATTTTGTATCTGCTAAGCTTATAGATTTTTTAGTTTGGAACTTATGGGTCCCGTCTAATAGTTGACGGACCGCTTTTGTATTTTGTAACTTTTTACTCATATTAATTTGCTTGTCTAATTCTCTTAATTAGGAGAGATAAATTTCCTTTTAACTCTAAACCTTTAACTAAATCTGCTACAAATTCTGCTTGTTGAGTAGCTGGTTTATTTGATAATACCTTTCGAAGCATTTTCATTGCTTGTGTTTTATCTAGTCTACCCATTCTAGACTTTAATGCGCCACCCACCTTTTCTGATAATGCGTTACGTATTTCTCGACGTATGATTTCTCTTAATTCTTGTTCTTTCATATTAGTTTCCCTATTTTTATATAAATATACTATTTATCGGCAAGTCCACCTATTCCTAACAACTGATTGATAGGAGCAAATAATCCTGTTAATTTATATGTTTTATCTTTATATACAAACACTATCCCTTCAGAAGGAACCAGCTTTTCAAATCCTCCTAGATCTTCAATTCGTTTTAATTCAAATTTTAATTTATCTAGTGATGTTAAATCTTTAGAATTTTGAATTATTTTAATTTTTGATGATATTCTTTTTCTTATATCTTTAACTGCATCTGTTGGAACTACTGATAAATAATCTGATATATTATGTAATATTTCTACGCCTAATTCTAAAAATATCTTTTCAAAATTATATACATTATGTTTATTTTGTTTTGCGAAATCTTGTTTATCAAATTCTTTAGCCATTTGTAATGTTTCAGGATCTGGTATAGTTTTATTATTCATTCTAAATGATTTATCAAAGTATGCCCATCTTTTTAATAATCCTAATTTTATATCTTCTGTAGCATATGGAATTGTTTGTTCAATTTTTCCTTTCCACCAAGCTTCATGCCACATTACTAATTCATCTGTATCTTTTAGTTGAAATTGTTTTTGTAAATAAGTTACTTGATCTATAAAATATTTTTCTTTCTTTTCAAAATCAGGTAATTGTTTTATTGTTAATATTTTTGGTGGAATTATTTCAAATTGTTTTTGTACATGAGCATTTACATCTGCAATCATTTTCTGTAATAATGGAGCATATTCTGGGTATGAATCTATTTTGGTTGCTGAAAGTAAATCGTATTCATCTACTCCATGAAATTGAATATATGCTTTTGGTCCGTACATTATTACGTTTTTGGTTCCTGGATATATTATTTCTATATTTAAGAATCTTGCACCATTTTGAAATATTTCGTCTAATTTAAGTTTTGAAATTTTTAATAATGCTTTTTCTAAATCTAACATAGCAAATGTGAATGCATTTTGAATTTCGCCTCTATCTGCAAATTTCATTTTTACTTGTTTTGGATTCAATGGATTTCTTAATTCTGTTTTATTTCTTGCTGCTCTTACTTTACCATCTTTGAATGTAATAGCTAATGCTTGTCCATCTGTTTTTTCTTGTACTCCAGATTCTATATTTAGTTTTCCTTCTAATGACAATCTAATCATTTGTTTCATATCTCCAAATGTAATATCTCTATCATCAAATGGATGATTCATATGTCCTGCTGCTCCACCTTCGGTTATTAACTGAATTGCTAATGATTCTCCTAATGTTTTAGGTTCTGGTTCTTGTGGGATAATTCTCATTCTCATAGCAGACCTTCCATTAATTAATAAATCTCCTTTTTCATTCCATGATATAGTTTTTACAACTACCTTTTTATTTTTGAATCTACCCATTAATACTGTATCGCCTATATTGACTGGTAAGTTAACATCTTCTCTCAATGTGGTTGGTTTTAATTTTTCTTTTTTACTTGAATCAATTGATTCTTCTGCATCTAGATAATCTAAAAGTTTATATCCTACTTGTTGTGCAACGTTTTTAATATATTTCTTCCAATATTTATAAGCTGGTTTTCCTTTGAAATCTCTTAAATAATCCGTTCCTGCTTTCGTGCCTCCTTTAACCCCTGATGGATAATATGATACTGCCATTACAGGCCCAGTTGGAAATTCTGTATTATGTATTTCTAAAGGTGTATCTTTCATAATATAATTAACTACTTCAAAACCTAAACGTTTTGCCATATCAGCTGTTTGTTTTCTATACGACTTTTGATTTCCATAAAAATATCTAGGACCGTCATCTACATCTGTATTTGTTCCGCCTGCATTTGTACTTCTTTCTGTTAAATAGTCTTTTATATTTATAGTGGTTAAAAATTCTTCGATTATTGTTTCATTTAACTTTTCAAGTTTATTTACAATTAAGTTGTAATTTTTCATATGACCAAATACACCTTTGAAAATTTTAACTTTTTGAGTTCTATTTAATGATTTATCACCTAAAGCTTGTCTAATCGCCGTTCCACTCATTTCACCATATCCTGGTACATTAATTGAAATATGAGGGGCCTCTATATAATAAGCTCCATCTCTATATCCAACTAAGTCATTTCCATGTTCGTTTTTCCATGGTCTAAAGAATTTACCTCCAAGTCTTTGTGCATCTTTTTTGCCAATCATAAATACTGCTGCTGTTGATTCTGGGTCATACTCTTTTAGAATTTCTTCTGCCTTGTATGGATTCTTTACCTTTTTAATCCAATATGCTGATATTCCATAAGAATTTATTATTTTTTTCTTTTCTGCAAATGAGAATGGAGATTTTGGAAGTTGAACTTTATCAGATGTAGCTACATACGTTTGAGTCAATCCTTGTTTAGTTAACCATTCATATGCTTCTGCATGATGGGCTCCGAATGGTTGAAATCTTCCTGGATATATTCCTATCACTGTTGTTATCTTTTGGTCTGATGGAATAAGGAATCCGTCCTTATCTAACTTGGTTTCAGGATGTGACCAACCTGCTTCTCCAAGTAGTATTAACTCTTTCGTTATTTGTTTTCCTAGATTCATTTTATATAAATATCAATTTTTTGCCACTTTTACATCTTCCTAATCATACATTTAATTAACGAACTACTACCTTCGGATGATTCTAATGCTTGTCCTATTACTTTTCCGAATAGATTCTTCTTGAATAAATAGCCAACATTTACTGATTTTCCATGACCTTGTTTATCAGATGTTACGATATAATTACCAATATTTACTTTACCCGTAACCAATACAGGCTCGGCACCCAATACGATTGGTTCATCTCTACCTTGTCTAATCACACCCATAACTAATTCATCTTCTGATTTATCACATGGAATCAATTTATCTTCTTCCCATACCACGATTGTTCCTGTTGGTAAGTCTTTTAATCCTTTTGTTCTTAACCCTGCCTCAAATACGCCGCCGGCTAATACGTCTCGGGCTATTACTGTTCCACTTGAACTTATATTTCCTTCTACTGTTAATTTTTCTGTTGGTACTGAATTCCCAATACCGACATTGCCATTAGAGTCAATACGAATAGCCTCTGACCCCGCTGTGATTAAAGAGAGTTCATTTGTTGTTGCTCTACCTATTCCTGTGTCGTTATCGTCTCTAAAAGTATAAGTTGGATCTGTTGCACTTCCCGCTGCTCTTTGGATTTCGTAACCAGTGGTGTCTGCAGAACGAATAAAATCAGCAGTAATATAGTGTCGTTGTTGTCCATTATGTGCAAAACTAAAAGTGCTGGATGCTCCTTGGTAAATACCCGTGTCTGTGTCTCCTGTGAAGGTTAAACTAGGAGCAGCTGCACTTCCTACTCCTACAACAACATTATTGAAATAACCATCACCACTTGAACTTATATTACCTGAGGCTGTTATGT
>Ga0080013_1001334_pt1 | contig 33124 bp, 32 predicted proteins | sample ETNvirenome_6_85_FD_69236 | JGI IMG/M metagenome (GOLD analysis project Ga0080013, IMG submission 69236) | Marine viral communities from the Pacific Ocean - ETNP_6_85 (SPADES assembly) (version 2) | ecosystem: Environmental > Aquatic > Marine > Oceanic | place: Pacific Ocean | collected 2013-06-19
TTGATTCTGATAGTGCTATTAGGTGTTTATTCGTAGTATGCTGAATATCTAGATTATTAAATTGAATTTCAAGATTAAAATTTTCAAAACCAACAGCATCAACAAATCTATCTGACATATTTTTCAAGTTTCTCTGAATTTCACTGAAAGTCTTCCCCTCTGCCTCTCCTCTGATCGAAATGGAAGCAGCAAGCCCGCCCACGCAGGCAGTTGAAACAATGAGTCCCTCGCCATGCTGCTTTAAAAGATCATAATCGATTCTTGGAAATCTATAAAATCCGCTTGTATATGACTTCTTGACAAGGGTGAAAAGATTTTGTAGACCTTTTGCATTTTTAGCAAAAACTACAAGATGGTATCTCCTCTTCCACATGTCTCGGCTGTAGTCTGACTTTGTGTCATCTTCATTTTCGACAACTAGACCGGCGCTAATTTCATCCTCAGAATCAATATCAACTTTTTCTTTTGACTTCTTTGCAGTTCTTGCAAGCCTTGCTTGTTCCTTATGATCTTCATACTCAACTCTCCAGTTTCTAAGAGAGGGAACAAAATAAAATTCCACTCCATAAATCTGTCTATACTTTTGACCACGATCTTTGAGTTTTTTTGCATAAGCATGTGCATGTGCCAAACCATTTCCGTTTCCATGATCAGTAAGTGCCCAAGCATCCATTTCATTCGATAAGACAAAGTCTATATGCTGATTAGGATATCCGAGTCCATCATAGGGAGAGCCTGTTCCGCTATGAGCGTGAAGTCCGACAAATCTATTAGGGTGTATAATATTCTTAAACTTTGACATGTACGTAATCCTACCTTATACACTTATTATAAAACAAAACAGACACATTTACACGCGCTAAAGCAAGCTGAGCTGTTCAATAAGTCTTCTATCTATATTGCTTATCTTTCTGGGAATATCTACAATAATCGTTACGTAGTAATTTCCTCTTTCAGGATCACCTACATCTATTGGCAAGCCTCTTCCGCTGACGCTCATCATTGTATGAGACTGTGTGCTAGCAGGAATGACGAGATTAATTTTTCCATCTATAAGCTCTATCTCGACTGTTGATCCAAGCGCAGCCTGTTTAAAAGATATTCTCTTGCTTCCATATAGATGAGGACCTCTTCTCTCGAATCTATCATCATGCTTTATAGCTATATTTATTAATAAGTCTCCGGGTGCTTGTGATCCCAGTTGATTGTGACCGTATCCTTCTATTCTCAACTGATTCCCCTCAGATACGCCAGGAGGAATGGTTACGTTTAACGACCGTCTATTATGCAACATTCCGCTACCAGAACATGTGATACAAGGATTATTAATTGTCATTCCTGAGCCACCACAACTTCTACAAGTTGTTGTCACTTTAATAGCACCATGATCATACATTACATTTCCCCTTCCGTTACAGCTTCCACACTTAGAGAGATCATTTTGATTTTGATATCTTTTCCCTCCACATGAATTACACGCAATGTTAGATGAAAATGATATCTTATGAGTCGACCCTAGCAGAACATCTTCAAGGCTGACTTCAACATTATGAACTACATAGTCTCCCTTGGCCATCCTAGGCTTTTGTGCTGATCTTCCAAACCCAAAATCTCTTCCAAACATTTCAGAAAAATGTTGAAAAATATCACCAGGGCTCTGACTGGGAGAAAATCCCCCAAATCCCCCCTTAGTGCCTTCAGGAAAAAGATCATAATTTCTTCTACTTTCTTTATCTGATAGACATTCATATGCTTCAGAAATTTCTTTGAACTTTGATTCAGCATTTGAATCATCAGGATTTTTATCCGGATGATATTTTAAAGCTAGCTTTCTATAAGCTTTCTTTATTTGATCAGAAGATGCATCATTAGAAATTTCTAAAATGTCGTAATAGCTTTTCTTCATCTAAGATCATTATTCGATGGAGCCGTAATATGGTTCGATGAGAAGTAAGTTAGAATCATTACACCTGGAAAGATAGTCATTCAAATCATCCTTTGACGTACACACCTTGATACCGCTTTGAGCAAGCATTAAGTTAAATGTAGCTCCTTCAGGCAGGCCCGCACAAAAATATATTATTGGTTTTTCAAGAGCTTTAAAATATCCAGCCTCAAAAATAGACCCCATGTCCTTGCCGTGAGTATTGCAAATCATAAAATCACTTTCATGAAGATGATGAAGATTTCCATCATATGTTGACTTCTGTGTTTCTAGATCCGCACCCGGCGGACAAACAAAAAAATCACGGGGTGAAAAAAAATCAAATTCGTTATCTGTAAGTGCGCTAATAATGTCGTTAACCTCCTGATTTGCTACAGGGTTAAACCAAGAACTTGCGATGTATGCCTTCATTTTTCCTCCAAATAAGACAGTTTTATTATAAACCACAATGTGTGTTTTTTTAACTTAAAAATCTCTTTTGATTAAGAAATTTTTGTGCCCACTTAATCCAAGAGTTAAAAATGATATCCTTTTCGTCGTCATCTATAAACCCTCTTTCATTATATGTGCTTAAGAAATAATCAATTTTTGAGACAAGATCATTCATGCTTGATGAATTGTGAGAATGTCCTCGAACGTATGCGGGAATCTCTGTTGGATCTAATAAATACTTAGCCATTGATGTAGACACATCATCAGGGCAGCTATCAAACGTATAATAATCTTTTCCCCTACCATACACTGAAAAAGGATTATCACTTTTAGGTCCCTGACTTATGTGCTCTAGCTCATGTCGGACAGAATTAGAAATTTCGTCTCTTAGAATTTTCATATCACTATTGCAAAAACTAGATGGAATGTTTATAAGAATATGCATGCCGATATCTGAAACTCCCAAGAGGGGCTTGTCTGATGCACTGACATTAAATCTATCTGAGCTTCTGTTGATTTCAATTGTCACTGATAAATCAGTGTCGATATGTTCTATATACTCATCTTGCAGTGTAGACTTATCTATTCTCAGCGGAAATATTCCCGGTCGTATTTCAAATAGTTCTAGTGGCACGTCATCTAAGTCTATAATAAACTCATCCCTACTCACAGCTTGCGAAGGAAGAAGTGTCGTCATTCCCTTTACGAGCCTCATTATATCTCTAGTGATAAAATTTGTCAGAGAATGAAGCCGCTTATCCTGTGTTTTTCTTGACAATTTAGATGTCATGAAGAGAATTATAGTTGGTAGTCATTTTTCGTATATCTTCCAGTATAGAATTCCAAATATTCTCAAATACCGTTGGGCCGCCAGGATTATCAGTTCCATTTATTTCCTCTCGCCTTCCCTGATAAATTGTATCTTCTGGGTGATATTCAAAAATATCATTCTTTGGCTCTGGCCAGTAAAGATTTGTTCCTCGGCTAGTCCACTCATCATTTACCTTGACTCTGAATGTTTTTATGTAATGCATATCAGGCTTATTAAAATTAATCGCAACTGATGCCTCAGGAAGGACACGAATTAATTCTCTTGCCATTGCAGCTGCAAGAATATTGTCTGCTGCTGGCTGAATTTGAACATCCTGCCGCTGTCTTATAAAGCCAAGAAGATCTTTCAGGTTTAGCCTCATAAAATAAAATGAAGTCATGCACTTTGGAAGAATCATTCTTGCATCCATCATTGACACATCTCGTGAGTCTGTCATATCAGAATAGAATTGTTTTGATTCAATTACTAGATTTTTCCATCGTTCAAGAAATTCTGGTGAATTTTGAACTGCTTCAGGAATAACAGCAGAATCATTTCTCAAATCTCTATCACCAGTACATTGAGCTGCAAAAGATCCTGCACGATGTCTAATGATATGTGTGACCTCCTGAAAGGAGAGGCCGCTCAATTTAAATGTGAATCCCATGCACTCCATTGGAGTGGGAAGTGCTCGAAAAGAAAGGACATCCTCAAGATTTTTACTAAGCTCTCTTGGTGATGCGTCAGAGTGGGTATCCCTGGGATCATCTGCCCACGTAGCTTTTACATACTGCCATGCTAAATTTAAAGCCTGTGTATGAGACGGATGATCAACAAGCTCAACATTAAGTGCTTCAAGATTATTTAGAAACTCTGTCTGTGGATCCTGATCAAACTTAAGATCCATTGGAAGAGTGAGGGGTTGTAGATTTTTATTCTGTGGCATTTAAGTTTCTCCTAACATGATTATTATACTGCCGACTTTCAACAATTTTTAAAATTTCATCAAACTTTGAAAAAGTTGTTATGTTATCCTTTCCCCAAATTTTTCTGTTATAGCTTTTCATTGGAACAAAACACTTGATTCCGTGCTGAGAATAATCCTCCGCATGTTTTGGAGCGTCATCTATCGCGAAAAGAATAGATCCGCTATCATAATACTCGGAAGTTGCACACCACCTAAACTTCTCAGGGCTGAACTCAACCTTATCAAATACAATATCATGATCAGATAGCCATCCGTAAGTATCATAAAAACACCTAATATTATCGCTTGGTCGTGCTGTTAAAAGTTGAATCCAGCACCCACTATCCCTAAGGCCTTTCAAAAATTCCCTGGCCCCGGGAACAGGAGATAAATTTCTAAAGCCTCCCTCTGCAACAAAATCTAAAAATACACCTTCAGGATTTATTCCGTGCTTTGCAAGATCTGTTATAAAATAATATTCTGGTGACTCAACATCTATTGCTATGCTATAGCGATTCTCCACCCATGAAGAAAAATTATTTCTAAAATCTGTGATAACATCATCCATGTCAACAATGACAACAGGCCTTCCATCCCATTTCTTTTTTCCATGTTTATGTCTGAGATTAAGAAATACGTCTTTATCATCAAAAGCTTCTAAAAATTCATCGCTTGAAATTTCCCATATATTAAGAATGGAAAGAATATAACGAAATGCATCTACAGATTCAAAGAGAATTTTACACTTATCAATCTCTCTTCTACTATGCTTGTGATCTTTAAAATTAATTGCAGAAATAAGAGAGCTAATCTCAGAATGAAGGGCAAGTGATAAAGACTTTGTTATCTCTTCTTTCTCATTGTCACTTAATTGTGCAAGATCATAAAATAAATTATTAAACTCTTTTTGAGATTTAAAGAGATCTTTAACCGTTGCCAAGAAAATTCTCCGAACATTTGAGATTTTTAATCAGATCTATAAGCTCATTTTTTCTTGTCGAATTGAAGCAAAGATAAGATGAATCACTATCAAATAACACATCTCCAGATTGAACATCTAAATCTATTCCCTCAATTATCTCAACTAGGTGATCTACAGAATTAAACACAAAATCTTTTTCTAGTTCGCCGTGAGAGAGAATGCCCGAATCAATAGTCATTATTGAGTCTTTCATGAATTATCTTATCCTTTTTCAGATACGCATCATATAAATCATCAGATGAATATCCGGTCAAGATTATTAATGAAAAGAAATAATTAAATGCATCAACTATCTCTTCTAAAAACTTATTTTTGTCAAACTCTTTTATCTCTGTTGTTCGATGAGGTTTCCAGTTTTTCAAATGCTGAAGTGCTTCAAACATTTCCTCGACGCCCCTCAGGGCGATGTCTCTGCAATATTGTTGATGAGATTTTTCAGATAGGTCGAGTGGCCACTCAGGATTAACAAGTGGGTATTTTTTAATGAGATCTGCCATAAATCTCTCTCTCAGCTCAAACATTTCGCCAAGACAGTCACGATTATCAGTCACGTTACTTTCTCATGCATCTAATTGTGTACTAGATAGTTCTGTTACTTCCGTAAGAAGCTTTTCAACTTGCTTTTCTGCCATTTCTCTATACTCGGGTGTTAGTGTTAGAGATCCATCTTCTAATTCAGACGGTTGAACACGTACTGTTCGAAGATTATCGATCACATCTGTTCCAGTAAGTATTGCTAATTGAATAAGTTTAGCAATTTGAGAAATTACTTCATCTGACAATTTGTAAGAATTCATTTATCTACCTCCAGTGATGGCCCGTAATGTGAAAATATTACGATACCTAAGTATAATAGTAATATAACACTTAAAAAAGAATTTGTTCAATGAAAAGAGTAATCATTTCGGATACCCATATTGGGAGTAGATTTTATAGATCTAATGAGCTTCTTCTGTTTTTAAAGTCAATTGAGTATGATCAAATTATTTTAGCTGGAGACATCATAGACTTTATTAAAATTCCTGTCTTTACAGAGAGGTGCATGGAAATTTTATCTGCCATAGATAGAGAAAAAGATGTAATCTACGTTGTTGGTAATCACGATGAAAGTCTTGTCGAACTAGCTGGTAAAGAAATAATGGGAATTAAATTTGTTAAACGATATGAGTTTGAAGAGGGAAATAGAAAATTTAGGGTGGAGCATGGAGATGCCCATGACTCAGGGTTTCTTCATAAAAAGCTTTTTGTCAAATTTGTCTCTCTAGTTCAGAATGTTCTTGAGAAAATATTTGACTTTGACTTCTCAACATGGTGGACTCAGAGACACATCCAAAAGCATAAGCTTAGAAGTATCATAGATATTTTAAAATATAATGAGGATGTTGACGTCTTTATCATGGGTCACACACATAATCCAGAAGCTCTTATATGGGTTGACTCAGAACAGAATATCAAAACCTACATTAACTCTGGAGACTGGGTGACACATCAAACGTATGTAACGATCAATGATGGAGTCTCTAGATTAAGATCATACACAAAATTATAAGCTACTTAGATCCCCTCTTACAGCTTCCCCATGTCATATAGACATGTCCAGGATCCCAGCCTAGATCATACTCAGACCAAACAGGATTCGTCCGTCTAAATGTTCCTCCCGTTTTGAGGCCTCTCTTCTTTGATATTACTATGAGGTCCTTATAAAATTTTGCCTGATCACTAACTGATAATCCTGTGGGTGAAATGTCCATAGCGCATGATCCAGGATTCCCATCAAACGTCTTATTGTGTCGACTTTCTCCTCCCTTGACAGATGTAATCTTTCTATTTAGAAATTTTTCTGTCAGCTTGCTAATACCATATAAGAAATTTTGATAATCACTATCCCTATATGTAGCTCTGATATCTACGATGTACCCTAGTGATTCTAAGTCTCTAACAGTCTTTTCTATCAGCTTCTTAAAGCTGGGATTTAGAGCTTCAATATCAGATGTCTGATATCCGGGAAGAATCATATTTTTAATTGGCTGTAAGAAAGGCTCATGTCTAATAGAATTCACTGAAAATGAACACGCAGAGATAGCAAAAAATGATAATATTATCAGCTTCTTAATCATAGTACTTCTTTATTAAGAAAGATTTTAATTGTTTATTTTAATATAAAAAGAAAGAATATACAACTTTATTTTGTTAATCTATGTTACTGACTTTAGAATATAGTTAAGATATCCTATCTTTGGCTTTGACCACGCAATTTGATCATTTCCTCCAAGTGCTTCAAGAGGAGATGCTAAGACTCGTCCTCCTTCATCACCTGGAATATTATGAAATATGATTGGTTTTCCTCTATGCTTAGCACCTACGAAGCCTAAATGTGTATTCATTCCAAATGCCTTTCCAGATTTTAAACTATCGCTTGGTATGAATTTGATTTTCTTTCCAAGCATGGAGGGATCCCACGGTTCTCCGCTCTCTGTTACGAAAGCACCTCCATCAGACATCTCAGATCCGGCGCCTGAAAAGGGTGGTTTTCCTTCCCACGACCTGCCTGTTGCCCCCTCGAAGAAAGCCTTTGCATGGTAGGTTGATGGGTAATGAAAAATTCCAACAACAGAGCCGAGAGGAAGGTCTGACCACTCTTCCCTTCCCGGAACAGCCTGTCTCACAATGGCTTTCACTTTTGATAGTGGTATGACACCGTTCTTTCTATTCATAGCAGTAAAGAGAGAAGCTAATTCATCTGCCATTGAAGATGCAGAATTATCAAATCCAGAATTTCCATGCTCATGCTGATGCCACGCGTCCCCTCCCTGTGGGCCAAGTGTATCATTAACAAACTGTGCACAGCCGGTAGCTGTGCACTGAGCAATCATCGCTGTCTTTCCAGCCTTGACATTATTTTCATGCCCACCTTCAGGAATTTTCAAGTGTGCGTCTTCAACACTTTTATGATATACAATGTCATCTTCATTAGCGGGAGTCTCCTCTTTATCGCCTGACCACCAGTCCGAGGTTTTCTCAAGTCCCTTTTCGATCCAGCCCTTCTTCTCTTCTTTCTTCTCTTGTGGTACCTTAACCTTATATCGTGAAGAGTACTCTGCACCAAATTTTGCCCAGACCTTTTTCATGTGATTGTTATCTGGAATTCCTGTTCTGCCTAGTGTTTTATCTCTTTCACCGGCCAGTGCAAATTTAATCTCTGAAGACTTATTGTCATTAACCCATGCCCTAAATCTATCTCCCTTAATTTTGTCATTTGGTCCGAATGGAAAGGGTGGACCTTTGCTTGCAGCTAGTTCGGCCTCAACAGCCTTAGATCGTCCATAAGCAGCTGCCACTTTAGGGTCTGATCGTCTATACTGAAAATCTAGAGTTTGCCAGGACTTCTTAGCTGCTTGCCTCCACCTTGACTCATTGGGCTTTTTATAAAACCAAGACCCCACAAGGTACTTATATTCATACGGATCATCATCCGTGACACCCTTGTATACCTTAGTTCCACCTTCCCTTCTAATAACATGAGTATCAGCTCGCTCAGATATTAGGTCTCTTGTTATCTCTTCTCGTATAATTCTTCTGAGTCTGGATTCAGTGATTCTCATTGCTAACCCACCTAGAGATAATTATTAAGGTCACGCCTATTAATAAGAGTCTTTCAAAAACCCATGATAATCATTGAGAGCGTGGTCTTTTGGTTCGACATCGCGCCAGTTTCCAAGGCAGAATATCTGGTATGCATCAGAAGCATACTTTCCGATCCCATATAATACATCTGGTGTATCTCTCCAGTTATCTTTGAGGTAACCATCAGACATTCTTACAAGAGCTTTAGAGCGTCTTTCTGACAATCCTAGCGGCTGTATCATATTCTGAATATCCTTCTGATTGGCAGCTGCGGCTGACTCTGCATCTGGATACTTATCAAAAAATTTCCACATATAAGGCTCTGCGTCAACCCTTTTAGTAAGATTACAAAATATGCAGGCGACGAAGATCTTCCAGGGATCGTGCCATAGTTGCTCTTGAATTAAATTATAGGGTGACTTTGGTGGAATCCAGGACATAGTGCCTCCAATCAAATATTAACCCATGCCTAATAATTGTACATAGCAGGGATATTCAGACTATGCTTTTTCCTCATCCTCAAAGAATTTGTGATCCCTCATATGTGGCTTGACCTTTAGGATCACATCTTTTAATGCATCAGTTGTGCTTCCCGCTAGAGATGATCTTAGTCTTCCAAAAATTAATGCAACTGTGTCATCATCCATTTCCTTTATTTTTTTCTCAAGCTCTTTAGTCTCCATAGCATCCAAGATAACATCATCGACGAATTCGCCGCCTATCTTACCTTTAACAGCTTGAATAGCATCATCAACGGCATCTTGAGACTCTGAAGCAGCTGTTGACAAATCATCAATGATCCCTTCAAATAAATGATCATTAGATAGTACACTTTTAATTTCTTTTAAAATTAACCGTCTTAAAATGTATCGAGATATCTTCATTTCCCCGCCGCTGTTTATAAATATCACAGACAAAGTGAATCATTCTATATTATGATCATCCTGATATTTCTTTATAAATCTTGCAACATTTTTCTCATCTCTGTATTTTTGTAAGTCAGAGACGACATTCTCATATTTTGCCTCTACTGTTTCACAATCTTCGTTTTCATAGCAATCAGCCTCATTAAGATCAAATTGAAATAAATCGTACTTTAATTCTTCCATACGCTTTCTTTTCTTTGTTTGATCTTGAACCCCTTCACTCCTACCAACCATTCTTCCCAGAGAAAAAAGTATACATGCAGCGACGCTAAATATAAAAAATGTCATAGCAAAGTTCATAGTCAAAAGTTTTCATCACTTATATCCACCGCTTCAGAAATTAATCTTACCACAGCGTATGGATCACAATTGGATGCAGGTCTTCTATCCTCAAGGTAGCCCTTCCAGTCATTTTTAGCTGTATCTCTAGGAATTCTAATTGACGCGCCTCGATCTGCAACTCCCCAGCTAAATATATCAATATCCTGAGTCTCGTGTAAGCCAGTCAGCCTTTCGTTATTAAGCTCACCGTATCCTTCAATATGAAGATCATGCCTCTCACTCAATGTTAGCAAGAGTCTTTCAAAATATGTCTTGCCACCCATTTCTCTTGTCCTGTCTGTGCTGAAATTTGTGTGACATCCACTACCGTTCCAATCACCCTTGACTGGCTTTGGAGAAAAATCGATATCTAGCCCTCTCTCTTCGGCGAGCGCTGAAAGAATATATCGAGATATAATTAAATTATCTGATGCTCTTAGAGGATCCTTTGCGAAGCACTGATATTCCCACTGTCCCGGTGCTACTTCTGCATTGATTCCTGTTATTTCTAGTCCAGCTGCTAGGCACGATAGCATGTGGTGCTCCGCGAGAGCCCTTCCTATCGCCTTATCTCCCCCAACACTACAATAATAGGGACCTTGCGGGGCCGGATCATTTAAAAATCCAATAGGCTTTCCATCCTGCACTATGAAGTACTCCTGCTCGAATCCCCACCAGGAGTCTTGAGAGGGATGTGAAGCTAAGAATGATCTTAGCTGAGATCTTGTGTTACTATCGTGAGTACTTTCATCAGGATTTAAAACCTCACACAGAACAAGAGTTTTATTTCTAAATCGATATAATCCCACAGGGACCAGAAATCTTTCTGAGTCGTCGCCAGGAGCCTGATTTGTTGATGATCCGTCGAAATTCCAAACTGGAACATTGTCAAGTGATCCATCCCAGTCTTCAAGAACTTTTATTTTGCTTCTTGGAGACTGAGTCTTATTTCCATCTAGCCACACATATTCAAGTAAATTCACTTCTCTCTCCTGCTATTTAATAAAACACTATCTATCTAGACAATACTGTGGAGTCTGCTTAACTTCTTCTAAAAGATTAGGCATGTCTAAGCCGGCACAGTCTATTTTAGTCTTGATAAAATTATAATGATTACAAAATCCCTTAAATGTTCCTTTTTCACATCCGTTGTGAAGCGTCGTACAAGGCGTACCATCAGAATTTTTAGGATAATCTAGGGGGATATCAAGACCGATGCTGACAGCTTTCCATAGCGCTTTTAATGCCTCAATCTGAATAGGATAAAACCATAGAAAGGGATCTTTCTTTTTACCGTGAACCCACCCGTTCTCCTGAATTGGTCTCTCTCCAAATCCATGATTTACGTACCAGCTTTGATATTTTAGATAATAGGCATTAGAAATCTCTATTCCTATACTTTTTTTATTTCCATGGTACTTACTACAATGCCACGCGCCATGTTGAGTATCTAAGAGCTGATATATGGTCCCATCATTGTCTAGACAGAAATGAACTGAGATTCCTTTATTATTTAATATGCTAGCACAGGACTCTGCAGAAAGACACACATCCCAGTGGTTAACGAACATCGTTGGCTTTCTATCTTCTTTTCCGCTATTATCATAATATCTTCCCGGCTTGATTGATAGCCCGCTTGGATCATCCCACAAAATCACCTTATCCCACTCAATTGGAATAAACTCACCATTGTGAACAATATGTTTATTGCCAGGAAGATAAGAATTCACTGGACGACTCGGCTCAAAATCTGATATATGCGACTGTCGATCAGTCCATATTCTTCTGTAGGTTCCGGGACCGCATAGGCCGTCTGCTTTTAGACCGTGTTCCCTCTGCCACTTCTTGATTTCTTTGACAAGTTCCTCGTCAAAATATTCACAACCAAACCAGGACGGCTGCCATCCTAGCTTATTTGAAGATGATGAGTTATAAAAATCTTTATCCATTATTGTATTCCATCTTTTAAAGACATTAATTATCTATTTCTGGCATAATCTTATCATAAATTATGTTAATTGTTTCATTATCATCTATCCTTAAATCTTATCATATTTGAACTTTTCAAAGACCCATTCCACATTCTTCAATATCCTATCCTTCTCTTCTGGCTTAAGCATAGCTCCCTGCCCTGGAATACCTCTTTTTTCTCCAATATGCCCAGAATGAATTCGTGGAAGAATTGTATGTCTATATTTGTTTTCATAGCTATGATCTTGGCCGCCGCTGTTTGATATTTCAATATTTCCGGATAGAGAAGTCTCTGATAGAATTTTTTCTAATTCCTCTTCATTTACCTCTTTACCAATAAGCTCTGATAAAAATAATATTCTCTCCCTGTCCCTATCCCAAAAGTCTTCATATTTTAAAAACGCTATATCCATGTCTGGCCTGTATCCGATTGAATCCTGTAACTTCTTTAATAGTAAAAATGCACCGACATCATTCCACTGCTGGACTGTCTCATCTTTATCACCAAAGATCCGCTTATACGAATAGTAGGCATCAAACGGATGCCTGACTGTAATTATAATTTGATCAAATCTAAACATTGTTGGGCAACAATCTGAAAATCCGTGTGATTTTAGTACTCTTTCACGATTTAATAGATTGATTATCTGCCAGCATACTGTACTGCCAGATCGTGCTACACCAGACACTAAAACATTATTTCTTTCTTTTTCAGGCTGATGTCTGCTCTCAAACGGCGGAAACTCTGGTAGCGGATGATTTCCACAAAAACACTTAAACACGTTTTCTATGTTTCTAGCGGAAACATCACAACCAACTATACTGTACCACTCACTCATTCTTTTAATCCGGGAATAATATTATCATAAATTATTCTAATTGTTTCATTAGGGCCTGTAGTTTGAAAAGATCTTCTAAAGCAAAGAAGCTGTTCATAAATTGATCTATCATTTCCAGCTCCGTGACATCTATCTCCAACAAACCATGCTTTAATATTTTTATCAAAGTGATTAAAGACATGAGTCTTATCCCAGCCAGCTGGGTATATATCAAGAGATGTATCTCCCCCGAGGGAGACTATAACATTTTTGATACATCTGGATTCTAAAGATGCTATCAGTTGAGATCTCAAGTTCGTTCTTATTTTATATTTTTTATCAATTTTAGAAAATTTCTCTCTCTCTTCATTATTTGCGCACCTACCTATTGGGCACCAATTAATTAACGACCCCCTTATTGAAATAAAGTGTCCTGCAAGTGGCCCTTTTCTAAAATAGTCATTCACATATTTTGACTGCAGTCTTAGAATACCCTGAAGCAATAAGGAAAATCCCTCTCCTCCAATTTCACTCCTCATGTTCTTTTCATAAGATGATATCCACTTTTCGTTGCTCCTGCGAAATACCTGAGTTCCATTACAGGGAAAGAGAATTAATTCATTCTGGCCATTCTCACCAGGTGTAAAATCATCGCAATCCCATAAATCAGAGCATTGCTCACTTAAATAATCAAATCCGCTTCCAGTGACAATTCCCACGTCTGAGTGACTCAACAATTCCATGATTGTATTGATCATTCGATTATCAATCTTCTTTCTGGAATGTGTTAGAGTTCCATCCATGTCAAACAATACTACATGACTCACATTCATGTCCTAGTCAAATTGATCTGACTCTGTAGATCCCTTGAGTGCCAAAGTTGAAGATGAATCACTACCGACGATTGTCTGCTTAACTGCATCAAAATATCCGGTTCCCACTTCTCTCTGATGTTTAATTGCTGTATACCCAAAATGCTCCTCCGTAAACTCAGCCGTTTGCAGTTCTACATACGCTGTCATTCCGTGATCTCTATATTTTCTAGCTAGCTCAAACATTGAGAGATTAAGAGAATGAAATCCTGCAAGTGTGACAAATTGAAATTTATATCCCATCTTGTTTAACTCTCGCCTAAAGATAGCAATTGTCTCCTCGTCAAGATGCATTCTCCAGTTAAATGACGGAGAGCAGTTATACGCTAATAGTTTACCTGGAAATTTTTCATGAATAGCATCAGCAAACTTCTTTGCTTCATTTAAATCTGGCGTCGATGTTTCACACCATAGTAAATCAGCGTAGGGTGCATATGCAAGGCCTCTTGAAATAGCACAGTCAATTCCTCCAGAAATTCTATAAAATCCCTCTGATGTTCTCTCACCGGTTAAAAATTCATGATCATATGAGTCTATATCTGACATTAGGAGTTTTGCGCTATCTGCATCAGTTCTTGCTATAAGAACTGTTGGAACATTCATAACATCTGCTGCAAGCCTTGCGGCCTTCAGCGTTTTGATAAATTGAGATGTGGGAAGTAAAACCTTCCCTCCTAGATGTCCGCATTTCTTCTCTGAGGAAAGCTGATCTTCAAAGTGAACCCCGGCGGCGCCTGATTCTATCATTGATTTCATGAGCTCATAAGCGTTGAGCTGTCCTCCAAACCCTGCTTCTGCGTCAGCGATAACCGGAACCATCCAGTCCCTTGTTTGAATGCCCTCTGAACTTTCAATTTGGTCTGCCCTGTGAAGAGATTGATTAATTCTTTTTACAAGATTCGGAACACTATTTGCAGGATATAGACTCTGATCAGGATAAGTCTGCCCTGCTAGATTTGCATCTGCAGCAACTTGCCATCCACTAACATATATTCCTGATAACCCGGCCTTCACTTGCTGAACTGCTTGATTTCCAGTCAGCGCTCCAAGAGCTGCCACAGGCTCTTCATTATGGAGAAATTTCCATAATTTTCTCGATCCCTGATCTGCAAGAGAATATTCTATTTTTACACGACCTCGAAGAGAGTCAATTTCTTTCCTCCCCCAGTCTCGCTTAATTCCTCTCCACCGATCGCTTGAATTATCATTAATCATTTTTTTCTCCAACGAGCATGTCATATGCTGGTAATGTTAAAAAGCTTATAAGTTCACCGGACATAGAAATCAGATTAAACAACTGCATTGCCTGATAATATTGTCCATTTGTGAATGAATGGTCTCCCACTTCATTTTTAATTTTAATAAATTCTTCATTTAAAATTCTATCAAAGGTGTCAATATCAAATTTTTTATGCTTTATCCATTGCCAAATCTGTGTTCTAGATATCTCAGCAGTGGCGGCATCCTCCATTAGATTATAAAGTGGAACACATCCATTACCTTTTAACCAATTTTCAAGATATTGTATACCCACATTTATATTTTTTCTCAAGCCCTCCTCAGTAATTTCTCCTTCCGGGCACTTTAGTAAATCCTGCTGTGTAATTTCATAGTCAAAGTGATGATTAATTTGATTCAAGTCTTTCATGTGAATGTCAAATATTTCCTTTGCAATCGGAACTAATCCAGGATGAGCAACCCATGTTCCATCGTGGCCAGAAATTACTTCACGATATTTATCGTTTCTCACTGCTGATAATGCTCTTTCATTTTCATCGGAATCATTCTTAATCGGAATTTGTGCAGCCATTCCTCCCATGGCGTGAATTCCCCGCTTGTGACATGTCTTAATCAAAAGATTGCTGTAAGACTTCATAAATTTTCTGCCCATTGTTACAGAAGACCTATCTGGCAAAACCTTATCCGAATGGTTTCTAAATGTTTTAATATAGCTAAAAATATAATCCCATCTTCCGCAATTTAATCCCGCAGAGTGATCTTTTAATTCCCACAAGATTTCGTCCATTTGAAACGATGCGGGAAGAGTTTCAATTAGTACTGTAGCTCTTATTGTTCCCCTTTCAATCCCAAGCTCATCTTGTGACCAATTAAACAAATCATTCCACAATCTTGCTTCTAATCTGTGCTCTAATTTTGGTATATAAAAATATGGAGCACTTCCTCGTCTAATCTGCTCTTGAGAATTATGAAAGAAAAATAATCCAAAATCAAAAAAAGATGCCGGTATTGGCTTTCCGTCCACTAAAAAGTGATCCTCTTTAAGATGTAAACCTCTAGGCCTAACGAATAAAGTCGCTACATCTTTATTGAGGCTGTAAGTTCCTTTTTCTGGATGCTCATATGTTATAGTTCCCCTCACAGCATCTTTTAAATTTTGCTGCCCTTCAAGTAAATTCTTCCAGGTAGGAGAAAGTGAATCTTCGAAATCTGCCATAAAAACATTTGCACCAGAATTAAGTGCGTTTATTATCATCTTTCTATCAACAGGCCCAGTTATCTCTACTCTTCGATCTCTAATATCGTCGGGTATTTCTGCCACCTTCCAATCACCTTTTCTGATGTCTTCGCATTCGAGAGAAAAATTAGGAGAGTATCCTTCGTCATAAAATTTTTGTCGACTTTCTCTCTGAGACAGCAGTCCTTCGAGATCAGTCCTAAACTTTCTCGTCATGCTAGATAAAAAATTTACTGCCTCGACACTAAGAATATCAGGATATGTATCTTGATTTTCTATTTGAACATCTTGATCTAAAAATAACATTGTGTATCTCTCTTTAGTCGAACTCTATATCGACGTCTATTTTAATTCTTAGGGTGGGAAGCCTTAGCTGATTTGCTAAATTATGCTTCTTAGCATCTTCTGAGTTTAAAAACCAGTCTGCGTGACCTTTTTTATGAACAAGCTTTAAAAAATAATCCTTTTTCTTTCCACAATTAATAGCCATCATTTCATAAACTATTTTATTAAGACGATCTGTCTCCTCTGCCGAAGCCTTAATCTCTTCGACCTTGCCTTTTTCCATGGAGGAGACGTCATGAATCATTACAGTTGCATTGGGATCCATAAATCTCATTCCTTCTTCTCCGAATGAAAAGAGAATTGCCCCACATGACATAGCTTTTCCTTCAACTATTGTTGCAACTGGAATTTCTGAGTGCTTAATTGAACTTATCATGGCCATGAGGCTATAAACCTGTCCCCCATATGAATCTATTACTACAGGGATTACTTTTTGTCCTGTGTTATGGGCGGTCGCAACTTGATCACTAAATTCTTTCGCTGATTTTTCATCAAACTTATTGACCCTAACTATCACTGGACTCTTTCTTAGCTCAACATCCTTTAAAAGGCCCGATATCTTTGTTACCCACTTCATAGTCACCTCAATAATAAAACGTTAAAGCGAAAAACTTTCCCCACACCCACAAGTATTGCTTGCCATGGGGTTTTCGAAGACAAATCCGCGACCAGCCAAACCGCTTTGATGGTCTAATCTAATGCCGCTTAAGTAGATGGTTGATTTTCGATCGAGAAACACTTTAAATTCCTTGTGATCGAGAACCGTATCTCCCTCTCTCTCTGACGTAAATTCAAGAATATAGCTTAATCCTGAACATCCGCCGCCCTTGATTCCCAAACGTAGCCCGATATCTTTATTCTCTTCTTTAAGAAGCCTCTTGATCTCTTTCTGTGCATCTGTCGTTATATCAATCATTCAATCTTATCCGCACATTGCGTAACCGCACGTCAAGCATGTAGCACACCCTTCTTGATATACAATATTAGACTGACTCGTCGCTTCACAGTTGCATTTGATTGTTCCATTCCCAGGCTTTGTCCCATCAGAAATATATTTTTTAAGACATCTAGCTGTTACCTTTGCAAATGTGAACATGTCAGCATCTCTATCCTTTTGAAGCTGTTCAACTAAATATTGAATTGGAACTCCATGCCTAAGGGCCAGAGATATTGTTCTAGTAAATGAACTATAGTTTGGATTATCAAATACAGACACGATATCTTTAACGATGATTGGGTAATCATCTTCACCAAATGATAGATCATATTTTGAATTCATTGTCTTTCTAGGGTGCTTGATGATCGCTCCTGTTGAATATTTTCTGGGTATCTCGACATATTTTGAAAGTCCGCCAATAATTTCATATGGCTTATTGTTTAGAAGACCGACTAGAATAGTCCAGCTTTCACCTTTAATGGTGGCATGATTTATTTGGCATTCCAAGCTTTTTGGCCTTTTGGGAGCATTGTGATAAAAAATATAACCCTTTTCCCTATTGTTGTCAATGCTGCTATCTTCTTTTGAGACTAGAACACCAGATCGAGATCCATCCCTATAAACAGTTACGCCCTTGCACCCAAGCTTCCATCCTTGCATGTAAATATCTTTTATTGTACTAACATCTGTATTAGATGGAACGTTTGTCGTATTAGAGATGGCGTGACAGATCCATTTTTGTGCTGCAGCTTGCAGCTTGACTTTCTGAATCCAGTCAATGTCACTAGATGTAGATTTATAATATGGGCTCATTTCTTCAAGAGATTCATAAGACATGGTCTTTCCTTCAGGTATTTTTAAAGAATCTCTCCACCTATTAAATCCATGATGATACACATCATATTCCTGCCATTTATCACCCAAATCATCAATAAAGTCTATTCGAGCGCCTGGCTCGACATCCTGATTAATTTTCTTTCTTCTCGAATACCTTAGTAGATATGCCGGCTCTATTCCTGACGTAGTTTGTGCTAGAACAGAAACTGATCCAGCCGGAGCAGTAGTCGTCAGTGAAATATTTCTTCGTCCCCACTTTTCATTCATCTGCAATAGTTCTGGATCCTCTTCCCATATCCTTCTCAAAAATGGGTGAGTAGTTTCTTTAGAAAAATCGTGAATAGGAAACGGACCTCTCTCTCTTGCCATGATGCAAGAAGATCTATACGCACTTACTGTGAGCGTTTTATAGATTTTTTCGACAATGGCAATAGATTCATCAGATCCGTATCTTACGTTTAGAGATGCAAGTGTATCTCCAACAGCAGTAACTCCAAGACCTGTCCTTCTTCCTTTAATGGCTTGATCCCTTATATTATTCCATAGATCTCTCTCAATTTTCTTTACTTTAGACGGCTCTGGATCTGAGCCTATCTTTTCTAAAATCTTATCAATCTGCTCTATTTCAAGATCTATCATGTCATCCATTAATCTCTGTGCCTTATGCGAGATTTCGGACATTTTTTTGAAATTAAATCTTGAATTCTTTTTAAATGGCCTGTCTACAAATGAAGAAAGATTAACGAGCATTAATCTGCAAGAGTCGTAAGCTGATAAAATTATTTCACCGCACGGATTAGTAGATATTGATCCAAATCCCTCATCAGAGTAAATATCTGAAGGTGTTAATTTTTTAGCTGTGTCCCAAAAAAGAAGTCCAGGCTCTGCTGTCTTATGAGCTGAGGAAATAATTTCATCCCATATGTCATTTGCTCGAACTGTCTCTTTCATTACTGGCTCGTCGCTATCCACTGGATATCTTAATTCGACATCTGAGTCGTCCTCAACTGCACACATAAACTCATCAGTTAATCTTATAGAGATATTTGCGCCAGTGACTCTTGTCAGGTCATGCTTAATCCTTATGAAATCTCTAATTTGTGGGTGATGAACAGAAATTGTTATCATTAATGCTCCTCTTCGACCTCCCTGTGCAACCTCCCTGCAAGAATTAGAAAATCTATCCATAAAGACTTCTATTCCATCAGTGGTTCTTGCTGCGTTTGCAGTTGACAGCCCTTTGGGTCGAATAGATGAAATGTCAAATCCCACTCCTCCTCGACGTTTTGCTATTTGCACCAATTCCTGGTCTGTCTTGAGTATTCCCCCATAAGAATCCCAGGGAGATTCTATCACAAAACAATTTGATAGTGACTGAATTTGATGGTCATTCCCTATTCCGGCCATTGGGCTTCCTTGAGGAATTACAAATTTGAAATCCTTAAAGAGATCATATATCTCCTCTTCAGACATGGGATTTTCATACTTCTTTTCAATTCTTGAAAATTCCCTGGCAAGACGTCTATGCATGTCATCAGGTGTCTCTTCATAAAAGTTTCCAGATTTATCGCATAGAGCATACTTTGTAACAAAGACATTTGCAGCTAATTCATCACCATTAAAATATTCAATACTTTTTCTAATAGCATCATTAAAAGTTGCCACTTTGCATCCTCCATCAATAATGTTTACAGCTACCCATCATCACCGTTAACCTCTTTCCACTTCTTCTTCAAAAGACTTTTCATAGATTCAGCATCTGTCTTTAAAACATCAGCAAGCGACATTTCTTCACCATTCTCCACAACTCGAATTTTTGACATCGATGTATCAAGCATGACAGGATAAAGTATTCCATCTCTTCCTGCTCTATTCTTTGCTACAAAGAGCCTTCCAAACCCTGACGACTTTTCCATGGGCTTTCTTGATAACGATAATACGACATCTGCGACCATTGCTTTTCCATAGGCTTCTGACATATTTTCTAAACCTACGACAGATGCATTAGCTGCATCTCTATTCGACTGAGAAGCTGTCCAGATTGGAACGTTCATGTCCATTGCGAGATTTCTCAACTCCTCATAAATCAGCTTTAATTCGTGTCTAAGGGAGTCATATCGCCTTGAAGAGCGCATGATATCCGCGTAGTCTATAATTATCAAGCTTGGCACGAAAGACTTTAATAAAAGCTTCTCTATGTGATTTCTTATTGTCATTACAGATGCAGATCCTGTGGGATATTCTTTAATAATTAGGCGACCCAGTTCAGCTTTTTCATACGCTGCAAGGACTTCTTCCTTTCTATCAATGATATCATTGCTTGGGATCTCACACAAATTACTGTCATACCGAATTCCTACTGCCCTTTCCGATAATTCAAATGTATAGTGAATTACATTTTTTCCTCGGGATAAAGCTTCTGCTCCAAGATTTACAAGGAAGTGTGATTTTCCAACTCCGGTGGGTGCTGTAATAACACCTAGCTCTCCCCTTCCAAGACCTCCACTTAAAATTCCCCTTTTGTCAAGCTCTGGAATTCCAGTTGGGCATGGAAATCGACTTATTTCTGTGAATCTGCCCTCGTAATCTTCAAAGAAAATATGGCCAAGAGTTGACGGCATTCCCCTAGATATAGCATTTTTCATAAGATCAACAACAGATTCATACTTGTCCGATGCTATTAGCTCAACTGCTTTCTCAAGTGCATCCTTTAGTGATTGCTTCTTACAAAAATCAAGTGATTTTTCTTTTACATAATCAAGATCTCCCATGTCAGGATTCATCTTAATCCTATGAAGAAACTCAATTATCTGATCTCTTAAGATTACATCATTTCCTTCTCTGAGATCATCGCGTATTATTGTTATCAGCAAAGGTAGTGTTGGAAATGACTTATATTTTTCATGATACGAAAAATATCTCTCTGTTAAAAAACCCAAATACTTTTGCTCAAAATATGAAGGAGTCATAACCTCTATCATTTGAGCTGCCCAGTTTTGATCTGTTATAAATGCTTGAAAGATCTTTTCCTGAAAAGATTTTCCATATTGCCCAAAATGTGAATTCATGTTCTTCCTACATGGTTTAGAGATAAAAAGAGTCTGTCAACATTGAAAGTTTGAATTCCCTCTCTAATGAGAGTTCTCATAACCTGCATCTTCTTTCTATCTGGTTCAAAATTATCAAGTATATAGTTTATTTTTGTAATCTGGTGGGCTGCTAAGTTTCCAGTATCAAGATAGATCAGTGACCAATTTCTCTTAATCAATGCTTCAGACTCCGAAATATTTTTAATTGCCTTTAGATTATTACCCTCTGACAGCATCAATTTACACTTTAAAATTATATCCGGTATAGAAATACTTGACTGCTGTGAAAATTCTGGAAATCTCTTGGAAAGAGTCTTGAAGCCCACGCGATCCACACCCGCTATATTATCAGATGGATCTCCACATATGGACTTTGCAAGGCAGAAATTTTCCGGAGATATCTCAAATTTTTCTAGAACCTCTTTTCTTGTTATAAATTTTTTCCAAGTTGGCGAGTAAATTATTGTAGAATTATCTAAAAGCTGATAAAAATCTTTATCAGATGAGACTATTAATTTTCTACTATCTTTAAATCTATATTTTGATATGTACCCTATGACATCATCAGCCTCACAGTCAGGAACATACGCCTGTATTATGGGAAGATTCTTCATTATCTCGACAAGAATAGAAATTTGATGATTTCTATTCTCCACTGTATCTGGCATCTCTCCATCATCATAAAATCTATTCAGCTTTTCGGGCCTTCTCTTCTGCTTATAATCCTTAAAAATAGACCGTCTTCTAGAAGATCCTCCGCCTTCCCACACAACGACTATTTGGCTAGGCTTGAATCTCTCAGAAAAATCAGCGATTGCATACATGAAGCCGACAATCCCGCCTACATGCTCACCATTTGAGCCCCTAGCGGGATGAGCAACAAAGTGTCTGGTAAATAAATTTAAAGCATCTATTACCAGAATCAAATCATTATTAGACGACTTCATTTTCTTTTAATATTTGTGATACAGCTTCTACTTCAATATATGAATCGACGTCTATATCGGGATCCTCTACAGCAAACTTTTTTACCATGGCTTTTTCGAGTAAGTCATCTAAATACTTTACACACTCAGGATCAGCCAGTATCTCATCAAAATTATTTTTTCTAAACTTTCTTTCAAGAATTATCTTTTCTGATATTATATTTTTAACTAGAAGATTTTTCCATCCGCCAGTTCCCGATACTGATATCTCTACCCCGCCTATTGTCTCTGATCCATGCTTCCTCAAGAAATCAAATATCTGTTCGTGCTCTTTAATTCCGACTCCAAAGTGAATCTCAAAATTACACGTTCTAAAAGGAGGTGCTACCTTATTCTTAATAGTCTTGGCTGAAACGTGGATGCCAATTACATCTTCTCCGTCCTTTATCTGCTGTCCCGCACCCAGCTTAATCCTAGTTGATGCATGAAACGGAATCGCCTTTCCGCCTGGAGTTGTTGTGGGATCACCAAACATTACACCTATTTTCATTCTTGTTTGATTTAGTATGACAAATAAAACATTTTGATCACCAATAACCCCGGTTATCTTTCTCATTCCCTTTGATATTGTTCTAGCTTGAAGCCCGATTGTTTCCTTATCATAATCTCCCAATAGTTCTGCCTTTGGAGATGATGCAGCAACAGAATCCCATATTAACGTTACGGGAACATCCTTATTCATTCCCTTTGACTTTAAAATTACAGACTCCGCAACTTTAAAGACCTCCTCTGTACAATGAGTGTCAACGTACACAAACCTTTGAGAAACATCTACGCCCAGCATTTGTAAATTCTCAACTGATGTCGCATTTTCAGTATCTATGTAGACAGCAATTCCTCCCATCAACTGGGTGGTTCTTGCTATCTGTGTTGCTATGTGAGACTTTCCAATAGATGGCGGTCCAAATATTTCAACTATCCTTCCCTCAGGAAGCCCACCATCTCTTCTATTTGAGCATATGTAATCTAATAGCCTTGATCCTGTAGAAATCCATCTTTTAACATGAGTAGGTGATTCATCCTGGCTCAAATTATATGCAACTCTCGCGCCGTGCTCTTTATTTAGTGCAACTATTAGGTCTGATGTGAAATCTTCTATTTCTCTCTTCTTGCCTGACACTGTTAAACCCCCTCCTGGTTATTAAAGCGAGGGGCTTCTCGTAGCCCCTCGCTAAAATCTAAGACCAAGATATATTATTCTGCCATCAGGTCAGCAAATGCATCATCGACGCTTGAATATCCTGAAGCTCCCTTGGGGCTAGCAGCTGTAGTGCTATTTGAAGATCCAGAGTCAGACTCTGATTCCCCTTCTCCAAGCCAGTCATTAACAATCTTTGAAAGTTCATCATATGTCTTGCACTCAAAGAGATCGTCAATATTGGGAATGTTACTCAACCATTCCTTTGCATCTGACGAATTTTCAGAAAGATTGGACTGCTTTCCTCGTGGTCGAACTTCTGTCATTGCCCACTTCTTTCCCGGCTGCTTTGAACAGACGACCTTAATATCACGGCCATCGAGAGGATCTGTAATATCACCATAATCCTCATCAAGCATTAGACCAAGAAGTGCTTGATAAACCATCTTGCCAAATCCCCAGATCTGAACACCTTTGTCCTCTTCTCCTCGGACAATTACCGGAGCGTATGTTCTCATCTTCGGATAAAGCTTCTTAGCCAGCTCATAAGATTCCTTCGATCCCTCTTCTCGAAGCTTGTTAATAAGCTCCTGAATAGGATCAGGATTTCCAAACTGATGAGGAGTTAGAAGACCCCTCTCCTTTCCGATATTGTAGTAGAACCAAAGTTCCTTGAAAGGCTGACCCTCATTATCTGGGAAAGAGATCAGCCGAACTGTGTGTTCCTCTCCCTCTGTTGGTCGCCATGAGCTTGATCGGTTTTTGTTATTACCGCTCAATCTCTCTAATTTTTTACGAATTGCATCAAAATCAACTGCCATTTTATACTCCAATGTTTATAATGTAGTTTTTAGTTTGTCTGTGCTAAGCACAATTTAAATGTAATATATTTTTTATTAATGTTCAATTTTTAATGTTCAATTTTTAATCATTTTCCTCCTTTCTTTCAATGTCTTACTCGCTAATGCCCGCTCCTATCATGATACCCACAACAGCGTGTTCTGGTTTATTAAATTTTTTCATTAAAATATTTTTAATTTGTTCTGAATCCAATCCTCTGCCTGCTAGTATTTTAGCAAATTCAACAGGATTGTCATGACCTACTGGTTTTTGTCTTTGTACTTTCTTCTTCTGCTGATAGACGGCAGGAACTATAATCTTATCATCAATAGTTTCACTTTCGTCATTTTCGCCAATGTCTCCCACAGATTTATATGAATCTCCACCATGCACATTTGCTATCGATACATGCATGTATTTTTCTTGATGATCGGGATACACATCTCGTATAGCTGCATTAATAGCTTCAGAATTTTTAATCTTTAGATACAGTGTTTTTCTTCCTTCTTTTTCTCTTGTGGCAATATAAACATTGTCTGTGTCTATGATTGGAATTAAATTTTCATTACTTCCCAGTCTTTCAACAATGTCGTGTTGTTCATCATCATCGAGCTCATCAAATATCTTGCCTGGAATTAATGTTAGATGAGATATATCAATTTTTGTAAATTCCTCTCCCTCTGGTAGCATATCAGAATAATATTGCTGTCCTTTTGATATTAAGCTATCTAAATCGGGATGAGGTTCTATTTTTAATATTAATGCATATTTTGGCTCAAGCATATGAGCTTCTTGAAGAAGATATGCATTCCAACCCTCCATTAATTTATTCATTACCTTTGACGGAGATCTCTTGTTTGCAGTTCCAGTTGCGAATGCTTTCGCCTTTTTAAAAATCTGAGCGGGAGCGTCAGGATTGACAAGACTAGCTCCTCCAAAGAATTTGGCATTTGTCTTCGTGAGATCCTTATACCTCTTCTTAGAATCTCCCATTCCTAAAGGTAGAATGGGACCAGATATGTTGCCAGAAAGAGAGATCTCATCTTCTCTATCTTTATCTTCACCTTCATCTTCGGTGTCGGCTAGAAGTTCTTTTTTTTTTATTCTCTTCTATGATTGATCTAACACCCTTTCGAATTAGGCGGCGGAGAGCTTGCTCCTTTACAATCTTATTTCTATCCTGATATGAAATGATTCCACCATCAGTCTTGTATGCGACGGCAAAGTCATCATAATTATCAAGAGTTGAAAACTCTGAATCTGCCTCATCCTTAGGGACCACTGTAGGAACAGCCCTATACTCGTATCCCAAAGGCTGTGGCGGGTGATATGATTCATGGTCAGGATAAATTGACTCTCTGATAAATTCTCTTAATTGGTCAATTGACATTCTTTTTGAATCTTTTCTCATAAGTTCGCCTTCTTTAATTATATATTTCTCAAGTTGAATATTTTCATCTCCGCTGCCAAAACCAAACTGATGTTTTAGTAAATCAACGTCTGCCTTCATAGCTTTAGATATAGATGATGTTTGATTAGCCTCCTCGGCGTTTGAATCTCCGGTATTTATTACAGCTTCATCTTCAACAACTTCACCATCAGCAGCATCTTCTGTGGCCTCTTCTGCGGCTTCAGTGGCAGCTTCTACTTCATCTGAACGAAAACCGCTGAGTGCCATGTATAATAGCTTCAATCTCATGAATGATGTGACAGGATCTGCAAATACTGAGATAGCAAGCGGTCCTCCCTGACGTCCTAGCTCTAGAATCAAAGAGTTAACATTGTCTCCTGCCTTCTCTGATGTAAAAAATTCAAACATCTTAAATAGACTGCTGCTAATATTAGAATCTATTCTCATTAACCATTTTTCCCAGGGAATTACATCTGCGAAAAATCCTCCGACTGCAGTTGCTGCATTTAAAGCAATCTCGGCTCCTGTTAAAGTGGCAGGAGCTACGGGTCCCCCAGCAAGACCTATTAGCCCGATAATGCTATCTATGCTCATTATAAGGTCTATCAAGACAGACTTAAGCACACCAATTGACCATTCAAACCTTTTTCTAGCTTCTAATCGCTCATCTTCCGGCATGCTATTAATTTTTTCTATAACGGACTCTATTTCTGTTCCGGACCTCCCGCCTATTGCTGATGCTAGCTCTCCCGATGTAACTCCTAGCATTCCTGAGAGCTCATCAAAATAACCCTTAAGCCTGTACATCTTGAGCGGAGCAAGAATAGAGACAATAGCAAGATCTACCCCAGGGATAGCCATACTAGCAGCCTTGGCAAGCTTGCCGCCAGTGCTAGCTATAGCCCTAACGGAGTGAGCAATTCCCTTTCCAATTAACCCTACACTCTTGACTCCAAGCTCGAACGGCTTCCACATAGAAAGTTCTTCATTAATATCATACAGGTGATGATTTTCAAAAACATCAACCACACTATACCGTGTATGAGCTACCATAGTGTTGTCATCGAATTTCATCATCTCTTTAATCCCCCTCATCCTGGGTCTCATAATTTTAAAGTCTTTTGGAAGCATTCTGCTTCTAACAGGTGACGGATCATCATAAGCATAAATATCCTCATCCTCCTCTTCTTGCTCAGGAAACATTAGATTGTCTAAATAATCCCCATCGTATCCCTTGTTCACTCTTGCAAGATATGATGAAAATGTAGAGTCAGCTCCCTGAGTAGGTCTTCCGGTCTGAAAGTCTGGTAGTTTTCCACGACCTATCTTCTGCTTATAATCATCACCGCCGCCGATTGCGCCGGCAGCTGGTATAGCGATACCCCTCCCGGACCACACGCCCTGTTGAGGTATGTTATCCATAGTGGAGGCATATTTCTTTTTAAATTGTTTAGACTTTAAACGGGCCATTCATGATATATTTATGGCCTTAAAGAACTAAATATTTTATCAAAAGGGAATTCTATCTCTTGTCTTAATCTTATGGATCACAATAGACTTTGCCTGCTGTAGTGCAATAGCCAAAGAGGGCTCACTACCAACATAAAATCGATTTTCCTCAAAGTGGGATCCCTGAGCCAGTTGAATTGCAATCCACTCATCGGATGTCAGAGAAATGTTAAAGCGCTGTAAGAGAAAAAGAGTTCTATGAGAAACAGACATCTTTTGAAGATCTTCATTATACTTGTACATCTGCCCCAATTTCTCCCTATGCCATTCAGAATCCTGTACGATGAAAAGCTCATGATCAAGATCTCCAATCTTTCCTATGTCATGAAGAAGGCCGACCTTTAAAATTGAAGCCACCTGTAATCCCAAATCGTGAGAATCATTGATCTTTCTCATGGTGCTTGTTACGTCTAAAGAGTGATCAACTAACCCACCGGGATATGAGGAATATTGATCAAGCCTAGTTGACGACGGACACATAACTATTCTCTCACCTAGAGAATCAAGAAGATTATTTAAATTGTTGTCAGAAAGTCGACGGCACAACTTGTCAAACATTGACCAATTTGATTCTATCTTATCCGGTGACAAAGACTTTAGCATTATTACTCCCTAATGGTTTCAACCTTAACTGGAAATATACAGTCTAAATTATCAACTTTATAACCACTAGACGTTAATTTTTTAATTTTTTCATATTCTTCACCGGCTATGTCTAAAAGAATAGCATCGTGAATAATATAGATTGGAATAGCTCTATCACAATTACTTCTAATGTCATCTAAAATTTGTGAAAAAACATTAAACGAAACATCAACTCCAGACGATTGAAGAAAGTGATTAACCACCGAGTCTTGAGATTTAATATTTCTTCCATATAGATTTCTTATGTGACCCATCTTCACTAAATCATTTTCCAATTTTAATTTTAACTTTGGTATTTCAAAATATGATTTAATTTCATTCATAATCTTTTTAGAATCTAGCTCCTCAGGAATCTGTTTTGAAAGTGACCATGATGACGCTCCATACATACAGCTTAAAACTGCAATCTTCACCTGATCACGTGTCAATCTATCTTCTAAGACCTCCCTGCCAACAAGCTCATAAATATCTCCAGAAAAATCCTTTCCTGAAACTGACAAGGCTATTCTGGGCTCAAGAGATGAAATGTCAATCTGAATAATCTTCCCACCCTTAAATCTGGATTTAAAAATCCTTCTATTTTCTCTTTTAAGGGTTAAAATATTCGGACCCTCCCTAACAGTCAGCCTTCCTGTAATTGATCCTGCCTGACTATAGACAGTCCTTGGTGAGATATCTCCTGCTGCAGGCATGAATTTTAAAATCTCTCCCCGCTTAAGATCTGACTTGTCAGCAATTTTTCTTAATAAGCTGACATCTATTAAAGGTTGCTGGAGAGTCATAAGAAGCTCTCTGTTGCATAGAAACTGATTAATATAGTACTGGTTGGATTGATCGCCAATGATTCTCCAGAGCTGCTTTAAGAGGTTCTGGAGCTGATTCTGAAAGGCATTCTTGGGCATCATATGCATCCACGGAATTATAACATCACTATCTCCAAAAATCACCCTTGCAGACCTCCCATGCGGAGATCTATCAAATGTATCTAGATCGCAACCACAAGCCTCTGCTATAGTCTCAATATCCCTAACAGAATCCTCTATTCCCAATGTCAAAGAGTCTTGTGGAATATCATTAGACCATGTGAATCTATCTCCATCGTGAATAAGATTGTGAAGAGTGCCAAGACACTTACCAGAAATTACAATATGCATGGTGTAATCATACACTGGTTGGTGCTAGTGTATTACTTCTTAACCTTGGCCTCATCATCTGCCTTCTTTAGCAGGCCCAATTGAGCTGACTTTAGCATCGATCTCATGTTCTTAATAGTTCCACTAGAGTTGAATGAAAGAATGGCGTTTGTTCTAAACTCACCCGCAGATAAAGAGTGCTCAATCTGCGTAACTCTGTATATGTTATCGGCTGTAGTACCTGTGTCTAAATCAACAAAAAATTGCTGACCGTACTCGAGAAGGGGACAGCCGAGCATATCCATATTAGCGCTAGCAGGATACACAGTCATATCGTCAAAGTTGCTAGTCTTGTTTGGAGGATCAGATGGAGATGTGTGAGATGGTTCAATTGAGTTTAAAAGAAGGACCTGCTGGACGGGTCCTGATGTTGAAGATCTCAGTGAAAAACTATTCAATGCTGTGTATCCTAAACCAAATGTTAGACTTGGAACAGTCTGCTTTATTATTCTCTTAAGCTCAGCATTAGGAACCTTGCTAGTTATGACCTCATAGTCAGATTTTTCTGAATTCTTTGCAATCACTTTCTCAAGAATTCCTTTCTCCAGTGCATAGTTTTCTGCATCAGGATTCAGCCCCTGGAGCTTCTTCCTCGCCTCTTTTGTTTCTGCATATGCTTTCGATGATTTTGGCTGAAATTTCGATGCTATATCACTATCATTCATAACATTGTGCATGAACATCTCACTCTCATGTGGGCTTGCCTTAAGATCAAAGATATGAACTCTAAGAATAGTTTTTGTAGGATCAATGGAAAATGAGTCAGAGCCTTCGTCCTGCACAAACGCTGGTAGGGACTCAAACATCGCAGATAATCTTGGAGGCCTAAATTCTGGTGTGCACGCAACACCACTTTGAGAGTATATGATCTGAAGATTTCTTTCAATCTCATCATTAATTACCTTGATATTATTTTGAATATCCTCTAGCTTAGACTTATCTTCTTCATCCTCACCTGACTTTCTCTCCTCAGATAATCTCTTGTATAAAGATTTTAATCCGTAGTTCAGGTCATCAGGTTTAGCGAAAATATTGCTATTAAGAAATCCTATTAGACCAGAGACAGACATTCTCGGACTAACCTTTGCATAATTAGTAATTGTATTATGAATATCATCCCAATCCACTAAAAAGTTTGCTATAGAGTTATGGTATCTTGCAGCTCCTGACTGACTATTAAACCTATAAAACATTACCTGGACCTCGTCGAACTTAGATGTTGCCGCTAGGGGAGCTCCTAAAAATGACATAATAATCTTTCCAAGGCTGACATAGTACTTTCCCGTCATTGCATTTGCAACTAAGTCATGAGGTGCTCCCAGGAAAAAGGGATCATTTGTCTGCTCTAGCTGCTCTAGCTTGAATTGAACCTCTGACTTAAATGACTCATCGCTGTTAGCTATCTGTCCCCCTTTTAATTTCTGATTTCCCGGATCCAATACACCAACAAGTCTCTCAACCAGTGCTTGGAGGTCGGCTGTTGTCTTCTTCGTCTTATTATCACCGGGTCTAAGGAAGCTCATAAAATCCTTCCACGTATCACGAGGAATAACAGTTGAAGGAGAGTTAGCTGCACTAATCGAAATATCTATTTTATTTCTAATTTCAGAAAGTCTAGACGCTATGAAGTCCTCCCCTTGCAAGGAGGCTATTATCTTTCCTAGCTGAGCTGCCATAATATGCTTAAATGGTCCAACAGGCATAAGATTTCCCGTCACTATTGGAAACATTCTAATTTCTGACGCACCTCTTGATGCGATCTTCATGTCAATCTTAACCTGTCCATCATTCTGAATGGAAAAATCTGATGATTGTATGTTAAACTGCTGTGATCCTCTCATAGAATTTATAAGTGCACCATAGGCATTTTTAAAAGCATCATCTCCATCTGGATGTGACCATCCAAATTCCACCTGTAAATATGAATGTCCAAATATGCTTGGAGATATGAGAGGTGCAATATCAGTCATTCTTGATCTATCATGAAGTGTGAAGCTTAATGTTCCCGTCTTATTACAGTGAAGGGCATTTCCCAAACCGCTTATTGAAATTTTAAGAGAATTTAATGTCATTAGGGGAGCAAATGTGTTAAGAGCATCTGTTGTTGGATTATTACCGGACCAGAATTTAGACTTATCAGCATTGACAAGAGTCTGAGGGGATGTAAAGAGCTCCATTCCTGCGGCAGATAAGGCAGTTGAATATGTTGATGCCTCCTCGGGATCAGCAAATGTTGCCTTATTATTTACAGACAATAGTTCTTGACCAAATTTTCTTTTTAAATTTTGGGGTAGCGCATCTTCAAGTCCAATATTCTCTCCTGTGTTCGAAAGAGACACACGTTGTCCACCTCCCATTCCAAGAAATCTAAGCATGCTAATCTGACCAGTTCTCTTACCAAGCTCATCTGGAACTGCAGAGATAAATTGAATATTAATGTATGGAGTGCATCTTGACATCTCAATTGTCGGGATTGAATTGGCAAATAGAGAAACCGCAGAGGCCCCCCTCATTGCCGGACTCAGCCTTTGATTTGGAAACATAAAGGCTGAGAGTGTGGGAGAGTCAAATTTATCTGGATTTGTAGGATTTGAATTTAACTCTGTGAACTTGCACGGGAATTCTTTTTCCTCTTTTGTCACATTACCAGCATCATCCTTCTTCTCTATGGGTCTTATCACTGACTTCGTTATTAAATCACGAATACTAGCATTATCTTCCTCGTCTTCGGACGCCCAGCCGCTCAGAGAACTCAAAGATACTATAGACCGGCTCGCGTCCTTAATATAAAAGGGGGCATCAATCCCATGATCAAAGTTATCTGGAGATTCATATACTATTTGAACATAGTCCTCTATTCCATCATATTCAAATCTTGACAATAGCTTTGTGCTTGTGAGCATATCCTTTGTGAAATAAGCTCCCTCCGTATTATCAATCAGGGTAAACATCAACTCCTCTATAGCCTCCTGGGGAATATTTTGAGATGAATTCAATTTCTCGGCGGCGGCGTTGGCTGTTTGGGCAGCGGCGAACTGGGAGGAGGAGAGACCCTCAAGGTCACCAGCTATAATACCAACATCATTTCTACCCATCAGGACATAAAACTTTTGAAGCTCTTTGAGAGCAGCAGATAGCTTATTAGAAGCAGCAGCTGCGCTGCTTGATCCCCCTGCTTCACGATTTGTTGGCATATCCTATACCCCTATCTTATCAATTGAATAACTTCAGCAATATTCTTAGGAATTCTTAGAATTGTTCCAGGGGGAACCTGCATTCCCCAGCCTATTCCAGAGGCAGCAGCTATAACCCACCACATGCTACTAGCACCATATGCTACGCCAGCCATGTGATCAAGCCTTTGACCACCCTTTAGAACAGCTGTTGTGAAATCTAAATTTCCGCTAATGACAGCATTATAAATTCTCGATGACACGCTAGATGTTGCTATCTGACTTCTTCCAAGGATTCTTGGTGTGTATGTATATCTACCAATCGCCATTTAAATTCTCCATTAAATTATATTATGAATCCACTTCGGGATCATTTGACTGAGCTGCAAGTCTTCCCTGATTCTTAAATGAATCATGAGATGCTCTTCCATCATCATTATAAGGATCTCCTGCAATACTTTGCATTGTATCTCCGACATTATATAGTGGCGCCCTATTGTATCCAGAATAGTCTAGGCCGGGAGGCAGATCATGAATAACATCAAAATTAACATCTACTTTTGCAACCTTAGGAGCTCTAGAATTCCAGTCTATCTCCCACGTGGTATTCGAATCTATCCAGTTATAAGATAGACTAGTGATGACACCTGCCAAGCCCCTTCCAGAGGCACTCTCAAATGCCCTAACTATGGGATTGTTTTCTGCATTCATAAATGCAGCGTCATCACTCATTGTGACATCAAGGGTGTCAGTAGGAAGCCCAGTAAGAGTTGATCCCTCATCGACTAGGGCCTGAACAATTGTCTCTGCTGTTGCAACAATGGATAGTGAGGGAAGAACATAGGTTCCAAAAATGGCATCAGGATTTGGCATTAA
>Ga0080013_1001335_pt1 | contig 33110 bp, 44 predicted proteins | sample ETNvirenome_6_85_FD_69236 | JGI IMG/M metagenome (GOLD analysis project Ga0080013, IMG submission 69236) | Marine viral communities from the Pacific Ocean - ETNP_6_85 (SPADES assembly) (version 2) | ecosystem: Environmental > Aquatic > Marine > Oceanic | place: Pacific Ocean | collected 2013-06-19
TGCGCCGAGTGGATCGGACGGCGACTCATGGAGTCCACGAGCGCCGGCACCGCCACGCTCGACGCCGTAGACCTGTACCTGGGCGACTCGGACAACGTGTCCTTCGGCGATGCGCAGGACGTCGTGATGCAGTGGAACGGGTCGCCGCATGACCATCGCCTCCCTGTCCCGCCACGCCGCCCAGGCGATCAGGGACATCCGCACCGCGCTGGTGGCGGCATGAGTGCCGAGCAACGACTGATGGAGGCGTTGCGCCTGATTCTCGATCACGTGGCGGAATCGGACGTGCCGGGTTACGGGCTGGTCCCGGACGACCACCTGAACGAAGCGCGCCTGCTGCTGGACTGCGGCGCGTGCGGCTGGCCCTACAGCGATTGCAAGTGCATGGAGCAGGCATCATGACCGACACCCTCGACGCCATGCACGACGCCGCCAACCCGGACAGCCGGGGCGTGATCGAATGGCAGGACGCCTTCGGGCCGGCGGACATGGACGTGGCCGAGCTTCGACAGCAGGTGGCGGAGATCACGGGGGGTGAAGGGTGAGCATCATGAGCAACCGGACGAAGCGGGCCCGCGGCGATGTCGTGCAGGTGAGCGTGGGCGGCAAGATGTACGAGGCCGTGCTCGACGGGATCGACACGGCGCCATGCACCTGCCCGGAACGCTGGCGGGTGCGGCTTGAGACGGCCGACGGGTCCGCCGTCGTCATCGTGGCGGAGCGAGATATGTGGGAACCGAAGCCGGGGGACGATGGGTGAGCAGGCCGCAGCCGCAGAAGACGACATGCGCCCACGGCCCGACGTTGCGCCTGGCCTGCTCGGTCTACATGGAGTGCCAGTGCGAGATCTGCGGGGTGACACCTGGGGATTCGGGCATCGCGGGCTGGGACTGCCCGGCGTGTCTGCTCGACGGCTGGACGCAGGGGCACAACGACGTCAGGTGTCCGCTGCATCAGGTGGCCCGATGACCCCCCGCCACCTCGATCTGGCCATCCCGCCCTGCGCCTCGTGCGGCGAGCCGACGTCCGCCCATCTCCCCCACTGCACGACCGCCCACCATGAGACGTGGTGTCCGGACTGCGACGGTCCGATGGCGACGGTCGAGGAGGTCGAGGGGGGGGCGTCCGTCTGCGCCTGTCCGCCGAAGCGCCGGGCCCTCAGCCTCGACATCAACGAATGCGGCGCCTGCGGCGGCCCGTTCATCTGGTCGGGGGTGGCGGGACGCTTCGTCTGCGACGTGGACACCGGGCACGACCTGAAGGCGGAGCGACGGGATCCCCCCGCCGGCCGTTCGCATCGCCACGAGCCGGAGGTCGGGCCCCTGGAGCGCGACCGCCAGCTTGCCACCGCGATCAACTGGCTTGCCGTCCACGCGGCGGCCAAGGAGCCGTGCCGATGAGCGCCGAGGAACTGATGGCGATGGTCGTGCAGGAGACGGGGCGCAACGTCACGTCGGCGTTTTTGGATCACCTCGTCGGGGAGTGGTCCTTGTCGGCGCCCGCATCGACGCTGCACCGGTTCGACGGTCGCCCCGTGCTGCTGCCGACGACCTTGATTGGCCACGAGGCGTCGTTCCGTGCGTGGGTCCGTGAGCGTGTGCCGCCGCTGGTGACGTCGTGAGCGACTTCGCCCTGCCCGCCGAGGTGACCGCCATGGACCACGGCCCGGTCGCCGGGTGCGCCTGCTGCGACCGGGGGCGCGAGGTGTTGGCGGTCTTCGAGTCCGACCGGGCGGTCCTGCACCACCTGATGTTCGAGGCGGTGGAGGAGCGGGACGCCCTGCGCGGGCTGCTGCGGGAGGCGGAGGCGGCGCTGGAGCTTTGCCTGGGCGAATCCCACCTGTGCGCAGACCACAACCGCAGTTGTCGTGTCTGCGTGCAGCGCGCCGCCCTGTCCGCCCTGTCCGCCCCCGGCGGGAAGGAGGCCGACGATGGGTGAGCGGTTGATCGGGGCGCTGGAACCGGGTCCATGAGCGGCGACGGCCTGCGTTGCGACCGTTGCGCCTGCGACCATCACCCTGCGGAGGACTGCGTGCTGCGCTCCGCCCTGGCCCGGATCCGCGAGGAGTCGGCGGAGGCGAGCGCCACCCCGCTCGAGCTTGCCGTAGCCGGCCTGGTTCCCGCGCACGCCCTCCCGCCCCTGGCCCCCGCCCTCCGGGCGCTGGTCGAGGAGGCGGCGAGACAGGCATGGTGGGCCGGAGCGGCGGCCGGGGGAACGGCCGAGACGGTGTACGGACCGGATGCGTGCGCATCGGACGTGGCTCGCATAGCAGACGCCCTGCTGGGCGGGGAGGAGCCGACATGACCATCGACATCGACGCGATCGAGGCCAGGGCGCACCGCCGCACGAACACCTGGGCCAACGCCGATCTGCGCCGCCTCGACCGGGAGATCGACGGGTGGGGGCCGGGGTGACGGCGGCGTGGGATTGCCGTTTGCCGGGCCGTGACGCATCCCTGACGGCACCCCGCCCCAAAAGACGCACCCTGCATCGCCCCGCCCCCTAAACGGGCTTACAGGGGCGCTGGGGGCCTGTGCCGGTCTAGACCCCGATCCGGCGTCGTGTGGCGTCCCAGGCTACAACCTCGACAGCAACGACCCGAAGCCGCCCGGGCGCGTCGGCGCTCGTCGGACGTCCATTCGTTTTCAGCGTCCCGCCCCACCGACGTCCCATTCCCACGCCACCCGCGCCGCCCGGCCCGCCTCCTTGAGATCCGCCAGCCGCCCGTGCGCCTCGGTCTCCGCGTCGTGCCAGTCGGCGAACACCGCGTCGGGGTACAACCCCGAACCGTCCGACACCGTGTAGCGCGTACGGTCCGCGTCCAACGTGATCGTGATCGCCAGGGTCATCGGATGAGATCCGATTCGGCGCGGGCCACGTCGACCGCGGCGGCGAACAGCGTCTCAATGGTCGTATCGGGTCGCCACGGACCGGCGAGGTATCCCGCGCGCCCTTGGGTCACGCCGACGTGCCATTCGCCCAGGAACCCTTCCCATGAGATCGTGAGGGTCGCCGCGTAGGTGGGCTCGTCGCCACCGTCCCAGACGTCCAGGTCATGCCCCGCAAGATCCCAGGTCAGTCCGTGGACGTCGGTGAACCTCTCACCGATCCGCCTCAGCATCGTTCGCTTGCTCATCGTCATCTCCTACGCCGCCCGTAGCAGCGGCTCATTCCAGTCCAGCGCCGTCCGCAGCCCCCGCAGGGCCCCAGGCACGGCCAGCGTCTCACGGCGCACCCGCAGGTCCACCACGGCCACGAGCAGTGCGCGGCGGTCCGTGTAGGCCGGCGAAAGCACCGCGAGCGATGCGTCCACCTCCGCCACCCAAAGCTGAACCTCGAGCGCCTCGAAGTCGGGGCCCGGCGGTTCCAACAGGGTCACGGCGGACATCGCTCCCAACAGTCCGGTCATCAGCAGAAGGGTCATCGTCATCTCCTCGGCCGCACCACGCGGCTTGCACCCGAAAAGCCCGCGCCACCCTTTCAGGCAACGCGGGCAGCCCCGTCGCAAGGGGTTGATCTAGCCGCGCCCCCGGACCACGGCGACGCGCTTGGCGAAGTTCGCCGCCGCCCCCGCCACGTTGCTGCGGAAGTAGTCCCCGGTGTAGGTCGCCTCGGGGCGGTCGCGCCGAAACTCGTGAGTGATGTGCTCGTCGGTCTCCGGGCGATACCGCAGGACCACGCCGAAACGCGGCCCCGTGTAGGTCTCAACAACTTCCAGCCCGTCAACGTTGTGCTCGTCGTACATGCCGCCTCTCCTTTGCCCACCTCTGGGCATTGCTAGGCGCTGCGCCCTGGCTCGACCCAGGCGAGGCCCGAAGCCTCCACGCAGCAACCCCCGTTCGTTCTCCACCACGCCGCCACGGGAGAACAGCGACGTTCGGTGCCGACCGCCCCGTCAACGCCCGCATCCCGGAGATGACAGGGCGCAGGCTCGGGGGCGGCCGGCGGTGGGTCAGTCAGGCATCAAGGCGTCCAAGGTGGCGGCGTGACGGTCGCATATGCTCCCATGCCCAGCCCCGTCACCACGGCTGCGATGCTGCTTGGCGGACTCGCGGAGCATGTCCCGCGCCCCCTTGATCGCCGCCATGAAGGCCGCCGGGTTCGCCACCGTGATCGTCAACTTGCTCATCCGTCCGTCCTTTGCCGCACCGAGCGGCTGCCATTGGCTCCCCGGTCCGCCGAAAGGCCCATGACCGGGGAGGGGTTGTCAGTCCGTCAGCTTCGCCCAGAGCAGCGCCTCCGCCGTGCTGCGGTAGACCCCGCCTCCGTAGACGGTCCAGCCGCTCGGGTGATTGCCGGGTTCCTCCCAGCCCACGATGTACCGATCCTCGATGGCGTCCTCATGCTCGACCCAGGCGACGGCCTCGGCCGCCTTGCGTGCGGTGCCGGTGCGGTCGCCATAGGTTCCGTTGTCGCCGTAGAACCTGACGAGCCAAACGGCGACCTCGGTCGCGTCGCCGCCGGTGCAGCCGTCCTCGTGGTCATAGTCGTAGACGGTGAAGCTGATCCGATTGTCCGTGCTCATCTCATCTCCTATCGGGGCCCGCGCCCCGTTGCTTGCCAAAAGGCACTGCAGACCCCGTGCCACGCACGAGACCCGCGTAAACGCCCGACAACGCCCCCGTGGACCGTGAACAACCGTTCACAGGGGCGTGAACCGACGTTGACGCCTAGCCGCCTAGCCCTCCTGCCGCGGGTCGCGCCCGCTGTCCCGCATCACCTGATGCGCCCGGCTGCGGCTGATCCCCAGCGACCGCGCAGCCTCCGCCACGTTGCCGCCGCAAAGCTCGTACCGCAGTAGCACCGCGCACGCCACGATGTCCGCCAGCGGACCCTCGAGCGCATCGCGAAAGCCCTCGTCGTACGCGCTGAGACCGTTCAGCGCGCTGTGTCCCTTCAATCGCCCGTCCATCCCATTTCTCCCGGCTCGCCCGACCGCTCGGGCATCTCGTTGGCTCCCTGCGCCGCCGAAAGGCCCACGCGCAGGGAGGGGGGTTAGTTGCTCATTGCCGCCACGAGGTCGGCGAACTTGCGATCCTGTCCTGTCCCGCCGTGGACGGGAAACACGATGTCGGGCCGCGCCTCGGGCGCCCCCTTCCGGAAGTAGGGCGAAGCGCTCGCCCGGCCGTCCGCCGTGCCATCGCACAGCAGGCAATCGGCGCATTGGATCCGCCCGTTCGTGGAGATCGCAGGGCAGAGGATCTCCCCGTCCTGCAGGGGCTCGCCGTCCTGCGACACGCGAGCGGTACGGTACCCCAGCGCCTTCGCCGCCTCGCGCTCCTCGACAGTGTCGCACGACGCCATGAACCACCGCGACATGCTCGCATCGCATGCCGGCGCAACCTCGCCCGTCGACATCGTCCGGGCGGTCCAACCGTGGGTGTAGCCGGTCCAGCCGTTGCGCGGTCGCACGGTGGCGAAGAAACGTCCCCACCACGATGCGGGGACCGCCCCGGGATCGCCGTCTGATCCGATGCGGATAGGGCGCCGCTTGACGCGCCGGATCGTGCGAAAGTCTTCCAGCGACAGCAGGACCGCGGAGATCCGCTCCCACGACGCCCTCAGGCGCACCTTCACGACGTAGCAGACGCCCGACTCCAGCAACGCGCAGCCGCCGCACGCGGCCCGCTGAGCGGCCTTGTCGGCGGGGATCCCGCCGGTGGCCCAGATCGCAAGCTGCACCATGTCGCCCACTTTCTCGTTATTCGCAGCGCGGCAGGTGCATTGCGCTTGGACGGCGACCTCTTCGCCGTTGTACGCAGACGTGCCCCTGTAGATCGTGGTGGTCATCTCATCTCCCTTCGCCCGACCGCTCGGGCATCTCATTGGCTCCCCGCACCGCCGAAAGGCCCACGCGCAGGGAGGGGGGTCAGTCGCTCAGCAAGTCCGCCACCCCCTCGGCCCACGCCTCGAGGTCCGTCAGGGCGCTGATGACGTCCACGGACTCGCCCGGCGTGTTATCGATCGCCACCTTCCACAATTCCACCGCCGCCGCGCTCACCGTCTCGGGCGAGAAGTCCCCGCACCCGAGCGCATACAGCGCCGATCCTTGGCCGCCATGCCATTCGCGGGCCACGAACGCGCAGCCCATGTCCTCGCACGCCCACCGGAACCCGTTGGGGTAGACCGCCGCCCCCGTGTCATCGATCGTGTATCCGTCTTCCATGTTCCTCTCCTCGGACCCTCGCGCCCGGAATGCACAGCCTCTACCAGCTGCCGCCGCACCGCCCCCTAGTAGCCGAGCCAGTCAAGCACCACGCGAGCCACATACGACCCACGCTCGCCCACCTCAGCGATAAAGTCAGACCAAGCCAACCCATGCGCCTCGACCTCCGCCCTGGCACGCTTCGCAGATACCACCTCGACCGCTGTCTCATCGTAGGTCATCGTCATCTCCTCACCGCCGCACCACGCTGCAGTCGACCCCTCACCACTGCACCCCCCGTGCCAACCCATCAAACCCCCACAAAACACCCAAAACCGTGAACGCCAGGGCACACACCGTGAACAAACCACCGTGAACAAACGGTCACACCTCGAGCCGATGGGGAAAGCGGTCGGGCGGAGGCAAGGCAAGGCGAGGCGGGGCGACAGCAGGTGGGGCGACAGCAGGTGGGGTTGTTATCCTCTTCGAGCGCCCCGCTGTCCCCTGCCTTCGGGGTTCCCTTCCGCTCCGTCACCTCGACTCGCCCCCGCCTTCGGCAGCTTTCACCGCGCCCGGCCGCCCAGGCCCGCACCGTACAGACCCGCGCGGCGAGGGGGGGGGTACGGGGGGCAGAGGGGGGCGGTTGCCTAGGGGGTTATGTCTGGTACCCCTGGCCTCCCCCTGGCCCCTGGCCATGGCCCCTGCGGTCCTCGGGCTGTGGCCCTGCGGTCCTCTCACCGGCCTTCGCCTGCTGGCTCGGCCTTCCTAGCGCGTCATGTGCGCGCGAATCGCGTGCGTGTGTGGGGGCGCGTCCCTGCGCAGGCGTGCCGATGTTCAGCTACGAGGGTTTGTTGCAGCGGGAGCAGTGGTAGTAGAGCGAGGCGTCCCTTGGGTCCGTTCTTGCTGTCCAGCCTTCAGGGATCACGGAGTCTCCCTTGACCTGGTTCGTCACCGCGTTGTTCTTGCAGCGCAGGCACGTCCACGGGTCCTGCTCGCCTGTTGTGGGTGTTGGGTGGCATGTGCAGTCGCATGGGTTGCCGATGCAGTTTTCGTGGAACTGGGTTGCTGGGACGTTTTGCCAGCAGGGGCATTGGGCGAAGGTCGTCATCGGTGTCGTCGCCATCCGCAGCAGTGGTTTTTGCCCAGGCTGTCGATGGCGTGTGCGACGTCGTCTCTCGACGCGGGCTCCCATCCTTTCGTGGGGTCTGTGCCTCCGAGCATCTTTGCGACGGCTGACATCGGGTCTCCGTTGTCGTCCATGAAGGTGCCGTCGATGGCTGCCATGGTCAGTTCGTTTGCGAGGAAGGCGAGTCCCCAGAACTGGCTGTTGCTTCCTTCCGTGTGCTGTAGTTCATTGAGCATGATGAGCATGATCTTCCCGACAGCGTCCAAGGCCATGACCTTGATTTCTTCCGTGGTAGGGTCGTTGGGCATATTCGCCTCCTCGTGGCGTTGTGCTGGGCTCGGCGACCGTTGCGGGTTGGCCGGGCCCGATTTGCGTGGTGTATCGTAGCACCGTGTCCAATCCAGTCGCCAAGGCCATCGCCGGTTCCAAGATCTGCGTGGGTTTCGCGGAGCCCGTGACCCCGGACATGCTGCCCGAGGAGGCTCGGGACTGGCCGGTGGAGATGCAGAAGCTGTGGCTTGCGCTGGCGATGGGTCGTAAGTGGACGGAGAGTTCGGAGGCCGCCGGACTGGATCCGAAGGTGGCGAGGGCCCGGGTTCGCGCGGACCGCAAGATGACGACGGTGTTCCTTCGGGTGATGAACTGGAGTTGGCGTCCGCTGATGGAGCCGGCGCGCGATCTGCTGGGGATCTACATCCAAGAGGGCCTGGCGGACGACGCGACGGACGGGCAGAAGGATAGGGGGCTCAAGGCGGTGAAGGAGGTTCTTCGCCAGGTGCGTTCGACCGAGGAGGTCCCCGCGGCTCCGCAGCCCGTGGTGAACGTCAACGTCAGCGGGGACGGTGCGTCGGTGGGCATCGACATGGGCGGGCTGCTTGCGGAGCGGACGCCGCTTCCCTCGAGGACGGTGGGCGGCCTGGGCGGGGAGTGGGACGTGGAGGCGGAGGTGGTGACGGTGGAGAGCACGCAGCCTCGCCGGGCGAGGACCTCCAGCCAGCGGACGGCCGCCGAAAGGGACAAGGCGAAGGTCGGGCGCTAGGGGGTCCACGCCGGATCGTCGGCGTGGGGGGTCCAGTGGAAGTCGCAGTTTTCGCAGAGACCGTCGACCCAGGCCCCGTCTTCGTCCTCGGAGCGGACCGACCCGACGAGCGGGTCGTCGCAGCAGGCGGGCTCTCCGTTGCGGATGGGCGGACGCCCCGTGTCGTACATCTCCAGCCTCGCCCGGATCTCGGCCAACCGGCCCTTCGGCTCCCGCAACGCCTCGGCCGCCATGTACAGCCGCCCGATCTCGTCGGCGGCCCACGACAGGTGCGCCTTGGCTGCGACCATCAGGGCCAGGTCCGGGTCGGAACAGTCCGTCGGGCGATGTGGGGACGCCTCGTCGAACCAGAAGCGCCTGAGCGGGGCCCCGGAGGCGTCCTCCCCGAAGGCGAGACCTCGGGACCCTCCTCGGACGATGCCCGGCGTCGTCGCAGCCAGGAGATCCCGGATCTCGGCCAGCCGGGCGCCCGTCACCACCCCTGGTTGCTCCACGCCCCGCCGCGGCCGATCTCCGAGCGGAACGACCCGGCAGGAGCCTTCGCCTTCGTCCACCACCCTTTCTTGTGAGGGCGCTCCACGCGCACACGAGGCGGGGTGAAGGCGTGGTTCGTGCAGCGCACCGAACACCAACGCCCGTAGTACGCCGGGGTCCCGTCCAGATCCCGGCCGCAGCCGTCGCAGTCCGTCACGTCACCACCAGCCACACGACCGCGGCCACGGCGATCGCCCCCACGAACAGACCGTCGATGAACGTGTCCATCAGTTCGGGGTCGCCCCGGCCTCGCCGGCCTGGCGCCGGCCCAGGATCTCGATCGAACGCTTCACGTCGCGCAACTGAAGCCGCATGTCGTCTGCGACCTCCTTGGTCGCCTTCTCCGCAAGCTCCGCGGCCTGCACCGCCCCCTGCAGCGTGAAGAACCGGATCTGGAACTCGGCCATCTTCGCCTTGCCGTCGTCACCGGAGGCATCGACCTCCGCCTGCATCGCCTTCTTCTTGCTCATTTGTTGTCTTTCTCCAGCATCAACTTGCCCTTGTTGTCCTCGAAGATGGCGACCATCTTCTTCACGGAAGCCACGCCGCCGAAATGGCGTATGCGCTTGGCGGTCGCCAACGGGTCATCGAATCCAGGCCAAGGCCACTTTTCCTTCTTCTCGCCCATCTCGATCTCCTACAGCAGCGCCAGCCGGTCCCGGTCCAGCGCCTGCTCCCATTTCGGCATGGCGTCCCGCAAAAGCCGCCTCACCAGATTGCTCATCGGCACGTCGGCCCGCTCCGAAAGCGCCTTCAGACGCACGAAGTCCTCGAACGAAAGCCGCACGCCGAGGAAGGCTGACAGGTCGGGTTTATCCACGTGGCACAACGTACGACAGAGTTGACCCTCTGGCAACTGACCCCTCCGAATATACGCGCCCGGTATCCCCGACTGCTCCGGTCGGGGGGAGAAACAATGCGAAGTGGGGCGCCGCGAATCAAGGAGTCACAACCATGTCCGTAAACGCATCATCGCTCGGAACCAACATCCCCTGGACCCGGCTCGGAGCGGGAGGGCACGCAACCGACGCGGCGGCGGACACGGCATGGAGGGACGCGGCCTCGCGGGCCGGCGGAGTCGTCGTCTATCAGTCCGACGGCACCACCCTGAACCGACCCCTCGGGCTCGCCTACTACAACACCGGCGACAACACCCTGCGCATCTGGAACGGGTCCAGCTACGACTCGTTTTCCGCTGGTGGCGCTGGCGGCGTCACCGAGGACGGGGCCTACTCGGCGGGCCGCACCACCACGGTGGACGCAGGCGCTCGCGTGTGGAACGACGCCACGGCCGCCGCAGCCAACGCCCTGGAGATCAACAAGTCCGGGGCCGGCAGCGGAAACCTCATCGACGTCGACATCTCGGCGGCGCACACCGGCAACGTGCTCGACGTCGAGTACACCGCCGCAGCCACCGGCAACGCCCTGGACGTCAACTTCAACAACGCCGGGGCCGCACGAGCCGTGTCCGTGGCCACCGGCGGCACCGCCACCACGTCCGCCGGCTGGGCGCTCGACGTCAACATCGACGACGCCTCGTCCGGGGCCGCCATCGACTTCGTGACGTCCGCCGCCGCCACCGGCGACATGATCCACGTCGACACGACAGGGGCGACCGCCTGTCGGGCCCTGAACCTCGACATCGCCGGTGTCCACAGCGTCCCGCTCATCGACGTGGACTTCGCCTCGACCGCTTCGGGCGCGGTCATCGACGTCGACATGGCCGCCGCCTACACGGGCAACGTCATCGACATCAACCTGACGAACGCCACCGCAGCCCAGGCGCTCGTCATCACCGAGGTCGGCGCCACCACCGTCAACCTCATCGACATCAACGACACGTCGACCGCCAACACGGCGACCTACGACCACGACGTCGGCGCAGTCCGCACCGGCCCCTGCATGGAGTTCGACGTCAACGCCGACATGACGGCCGACGTGATGAGCTTCCTGCTCGCCTCGCAGACCACCGGAAACGGCGCGATCAGCATCGACGAGGAGGGCGGGGCCTCGGCCGGTCACGCCATCCAGATCACCAAGGACTCCACGGGGGCCTCGGTCGGCCTGGACATCAACATCTCCGGGGCCGGCTCCGGCGCTGGCGGGGCGCTCGACATCGACATCTCGGCCGCCTTCACCGGCGACATCGTCAACATCACGAACACCGGGGTCATCACCGCCGACATCTTCGGCATCGACGTGGGCGACAACGCCGCCGTCGGCGCGCAGTTCATGGTCGTCGACCTCGGCAACCGGGCGTGGACGGCGGACCAGTTCACCATCGACACCGGCACGGCGGCCTTCACCGGCTCCGTCCTGCACATCGACGCGACCGGGGCCGGCTCCGCGGCCTCGAACCTGCTCGAGCTGTCCAACTCGGCCGCAGCCTTCGCCGGGGACTTCGTCAACATCGGCACCGCCGCAGCCGCAGCCGGCGCGCAGATGATCGTCATGGACGCCGGAGGCACGGCGAACCGGGCCTTCACCGCCGACCAGATCACCGTCGACTCGGGCACCGGGGCCTTCTCGGGCAACATCTACGACGTGGACGTCCTCGGCGCCGGCAGCGGCCACGCCCTGGACATCTCCATCGGGGCGGTCGCCTACACCGGCCACCTGCTCGACCTGTCCATGGGGGCCACCGCCACGGGCGGCCAGGCCATCGTGGTCGACTCGACTGCGGCCCACACCGTCGCCCTGCTGTCGGCGGCCATCAACGCCGACCACACCGCAGCGGTCCTGGAACTCAACTCCGACTCGACGGACACCGGCGGAAACATGATCCGCCTCACCGGCAACTCGGACGGCAACTACAACGCCGAGGCGCTGCTCATCAACCTCGACGACTCGGGGACCGGCGCACAGGCCATCGTCGCCACGTCGGACAACGCCCTGACGACCTCGTTCGCCTACTTCGACATGGACGGCATCCACACCGCACCCGCCCTGCAGATCACCTCGGTCACCACCAACTCGGGCGGCCACCTCCTCGGCCTGCGGTCCGACGGCGGGGGCAACACCTTCGCCGCGGACGCCATCAACATCAACCTCGACGACGCCGCCGTCGGCGCGCAGTGGCTGTCGGCCCAGAACTCCAACGTGTTCACCTCGCCGCAGATCGAACTGGTCGCGGACGGGGCGCACACCGAATCCGTCCTGGCGATCACGTCGAGCGGCGTCGGGGCGTCGGGGCAGCCCGCGGTGGCGGACCTCGTCGGCTCCGCCAACCTCGTCGCCGGCGCCGATCTGGTGCGGATGTCGTACACCGGCTCGCCGTCGTCCACCTCGCATGTGTGCTCCATCGAGCAGAGCGTCGGGGCCGGTGCCATGGGCTCGTACGCCCTGTACGTGTCCGCCTCCGGAGCGAACGTGCAGGGCCTGTGGGTCGACGCCGGGACCTCCCGCTTCACCGAGGCCGTGACCTTCGCCGGGGCGTGGGCCTACACCGCATCCGGGGCGCTCATCGCAGATCCGGGCAACGGCGGAGCCATCGGGGTCACCATCAGCGGCGTCTGCGCCCTGACGTCCGGTGGAGCCGGGCACACCCGGACGTTGGCGATCCCGAGCTTCGTCGGGCAGCAGTTGACCATGTGCCACGACACCGACGGCGGGTCCGTCGCCGTGACCGCCGCCTCGGCCATCAACGAGGCCAACGACACGATCATGACGTTCAACGACGTCTCCGAGCAGATCACCCTGATCGGCATCACCGTCGCCGGGACGCGGGCCTGGTCCGTGCTCGCCAACGACGGCGTGACGCTCTCCTAGGAGGAACGATGTCAGCGGAACTCAAGGGAAAGGCGCTCGTCGCCCATCGGGAGAAGCGGTCGGCAAGGTGGGGCGGCGACGACGCTCCCAAGCCCAAGAAGAAGGCCAAGAAGAAGAAGGCCGCCAAGTGAGCCCCCGCCCCTCGCCGCACGCCGCCGGCCCGATCCGGGGGTCCGCCTCCGCCAACGGGGACGGCAAGGCGAACAAGGGGTCCACCGACGGCGACTTCTACGGACGGCGCAACCCCAACGCCACGGGGACCGCCCGCCGGATGCTGTCCGACGCCGCGAACCGCTGGCGGCTCGCCCATCCCAAGGCGGTCCGCATGACCGACGTGCGCGAGCACGAGGCGGCGCAGTCGGAGCCGGCGGACGTCGTCGAGGTCGTCTACAGGGACCAGTTCTGATGCCCAAGAAGAAGTCCGTACAGAAGCGCCTTGCCGACCAGGAAAAGCGGGTAAAGGAAGCCGAGAAGCGGACCGCCGCAGAGCGCAAGCTGATCAGGCCGGGCCGGTCCCGCGACAACTACCGCAGTGCGGCGATGCAGGAGGGAATGCAGAAGGCGCAGTCTCCAAAGAAGGGCTCGCCCAGCGAGGCGTCCAAGTCCGAGGCGAAGAAGGCCGGGCGTCCGAAGGTCGTTGCCGATGCGATGAAGGGCGAGTCCATGAAGGCTTACGCCAAGAAGAAGAGGTCCGTGCAGAAGACCGTCTCTGATGCCTCCAAGAAGAAGAAGAAGTCCGTGCAGAAGACCGTCTCTGATGCCTCCAAGAAGAAGATCGCCAAGGCCAAAAAAGACCGCCAGAAGGCGATGAAGGCGCAAAAAACAGCCAAAGCCAAGGGCAAGGCTGCGGCTGGGCGAGAGTCCGACGAGCGATGGGGGGTCATAATGCGCGCGGAGGGCACCCCAGAGCGGAAGAGACGGCGGGCGATTTACGACGCCAGCCGAGCGGAGGAAGCCGCCGCCAAAAAGACGGCCGCAAAGGGCAAGAAGGCAGAAATCTCTGCCATCAAAGAGACAAGGGCCGCCAAGAGCGACAAGGTGGGCAGGGCTGCCCGAACTGGCGAGTCCATGAAGGCGCACGCCAAGAAGAAGGCCAAGAAAAAGACCCCTCCCGCCCTCAACCCGTGGCACTGGTGACTTGAGCGCCTACTCCCTGGGGTCGATCGAGGTGCTTGGCGACCGGGAGGTCGTCCACAGGCCGTGGTTCATCGCTCCGGGCGAGGAGACCGACCTGTTCGCCGCATTCCTGCGGTGGCAGCGGGACCCCCCGAAGGACCAGCGACAGGCCGACGAGGCCACCGCCGCCGCATTCCGGCTGTGCCGCGCAAACCCCGCCTTCCTGCTCCACCAGTTCGGGCGCATCAAGCTCGGCAACTCCGGCGCAGGCCCCTTCAACCAGTGGACCCCCGGCCAGCGACGGCTGCACCTCGTCACCCAGAGGATGCGGGCCGCCCAGCAGCCCGTGCGGATCATCTGCCTCAAGGCCCGCCGCCAGGGCGTGTCGACGTGGGCGCAGGGCATGAAGTTGTGGCGCACCGGGTTCCACCCCTACGCCAACGGGCTGACCGCCGCCCACGAGGACAAGGCCGCCGAGACCCTGCACGGCATCTACACCTTCATGCTCGAAGGGCTCCCCGACGGACTGCGACCATCGACCTCCCCCAAGGACGGCGGACGGCGCACCGACTCGCAACTTCGCATGAGGTTCGCCCCGCCCTTTGGCGGAGAGACCAACTATCGCACCGTGGCTCCCGGCGGAGGCACCAAGGACAAGGCGGGCAAGGGGCGCTCGGGAGCGGTCCACTTCGGGCACTGGTCCGAGGGCGCCTTCTGGGACGAGCCGAAGAACTTCTGGACCGGCGCCATCCAGTGCGTCGAGGAGTACCCGGAGACCTACTCGATCATGGAGTCCACCGCGAACTCCTACGGGTGGTTCCACGATATGTGGAAGCAGGCTGCGGCGGGGTGGCGGCTGTCGTTCGACCGAAACGCCGGTCGGCTGCGCTGGCGGTGCGAGGACCCGCGAGCGTCGATGTCCGACATGGTCCCCGTCTTCCTGTCGTGGCTCGAGGAGCCGAAGTACCGGATCCCGTTCGACACGGCGTCCGAGCATCTGGCGTTCGAGCGGTCCTACGACCCGGACGAAAAGACGCTGGCCGAGGATCTGGGGGCGACGGCCGAGCAACTGCAGTGGCGGCGAAGGACCCTGCACGGCTCGAAGTTCAACGGAAACCTGGCCGACTTCAATCAGGAGTACCCCGGCACCCCGGACGACGCCTTCAAGTCGTCGGGTCGCAAGGTCTTCGACATGCAGTGCCTGTCCATCGCCTCCCGGCGCATCGACGCGGCGCAGACCCGGCCGACCCGCTTCGACGCCTACGTCGGCCCGCTCGGACAGGCGGAGATCCTGCCGAACGACGCGGGTCCGCTCACCGTGTGGAAGCGCCCCGACCCGACCCGTGAGTACGTCATCGGCGTGGATGGGTCCTACGGGCGCACCGAGGGCGACTGGATGGTCGCCCAGGTGCTCGACATGCACTCGTGGGAACAGGTCGCCTGCATCCGGATGCGCGAGACGGAGCAGGAGATATTCGCCGAGGTCATCGCGGCGACCGGCGTCTGGTACCGGGAGGCCCTCGTCGTCGTCGAGGTCAACGGGCCGGGGCTCGCCGTGCAGAAGGCCATGGAGCGGGACCCGCTGTCGTACGGGAACTTCTACGCACGCACAGTTCCCGACAGCGCCTCCGGCAGGCCCACAAACGCCTACGGGTGGTGGACATCCGACAAGTCCCGGCGCTGGATGGTGGCCGAACTCGTCAAGGCGGTCCGCGGCATCCCGCAGGGCGAGGGCGTCGGCATCAACGACCCGGAGACGGTCGCCGAGATGCGGGGTTGGATCTACAAGCGGGCCCCGTCGGGCAAGGTCAAGGAGGCTCCGGCGAGCCCCAAGGGCTTCGACGACCGCATCACCGCACTTGGCATCGCACTTACAGGTGGGTGTATAGAGGCCGGCGTGGGCGCTCCCATCGTAAGTGCGAAGGTGGGCGACAAGGACCGACATCGCCGCACAATCGACTTCGACCCCAAGGCGGCCGAACTGCTCAAGGGTCCCGACCCGAAGGCGGAGGCATTCTTTCATCCGACGTTGGGCGCCAACGTCTAAAGGAGAGGCAGATGGCAGGTAAGAAGGCAGGACGGCAGTTCCCGAAGCACGACTCCGGCAAGACATCGACCGGCTGCGAGGAGAAATTCTCCAAGGGCGGCGACTCCGCCATGAAGGGCGGCAAGGGCAAGAACGCCGGACTGAACAACACCGGACCGGTCAACAAGAGCGGTCGGCCCTGAGCCTCGCCACCCCGATCGTCCTGGGCGTCGTCGTCCTGGGCAGCGTCGTCGCCATCTGCGTGCTCGCCCTGCGCGTGCTCAAGGATGATGCGGTGCGTCGGGAGCAGGAGCACGAGTTCATGCTCGGCGTTCTGGAGCGGGTGAAGGCGCAGACCATCGCGGAGGTCGTCGAGGCCGATGTGGTGCGGCAGTCCGCCCAGGCGTCCTTCGACCAGAAGGCGGCCGTCGACTCGACGTGGGCGGCCGACCTGAAGGTCCAGGGCGACAACGGCTGGTACGGTGCGGTCGCAGAGGGCCGCGCCGCCATGGTCGCCGCCGGCAAGGACCCTGACGATCCCGATCAGGTGATCGCCTGGAACGACCGCTTCGGCGAGATCCATATGTGATGGCGCGCATCGTCCCGCTGAAGCCCTACACCAGGGGCAAGGACGTCGAGGCGAGAAGGATCCTGTCCCTCGTCTTCGACTCCCGCCAGGCCATGCACGACGTCCACGAGGGCTGGTTCCACGACATCCAGTTCTTTCGCGGGTTCCAGTGGACCTACCGGGATCGCAACATCGGGCGGATCCAGCAGATCCCCCGGTCGCCGTGGCGTCCCCGGCTCACGGACAACCAGACGCGTCCGCTCGTCACCCAGATGCTCGCCCTGCTCACCGAGAAGGAGCCGACCTTCCGGGCCACCCCGCGCAGCCACGAGGAGGAGGATCTGCTCGCGGCCATGGGGTACGAGTCGCTCATCCGCTACGACTGGGACCGCTTCGACATGCGGGACGAGTTCGAGGAGGCGATGCTGTGGATGCTGATCACCGGCAACGGGTTCTGGCGGATCGCCTGGAACACGCAGGCAGGCCAGCCGGTGCTCGTCCCCAACAAGGAGGGGTCGGGGTCCATGGCGGGCAGGGACACCCCGGTCCCCGAGGGCGAGGAGGAGGCCGAGGCCGAGGAGTCCCCGTTCGTGCTGCCGGGCGGCGACCCCGAGCCGACGACGATGGAGCAGCTGTTCGAGGGCGACATCGACATGATGAACGTCTCCCCGTTCAACATCGACGTCCCGCTGACCGCCACCTCGATCAAGAACACCCCGTGGATCGCCCACCACGCCTACATCGACCGCGAGGTCCTCGTGGACCTGATGGGGTCCAAGGCCAACCAGATCCGGTCGGGCGATCAGGACGGCGGGCGCACCTCCTACGACCGGCAGCTTCGCTTCGACACGGGGGCCGCGGCGGTGAGCGGGCGGGAGTCCGACGACCAGATCCGGATCATCGAGTTCTGGGAGGCCCCGACCAAGAAGCATCCGGCCGGCAGGGTGATCACCATCGCGGGCGACACGACCCTGACGACGAAGAAGAACCCCTACGGGGGGCGCTACCCGTTCGTGCATTTCGGCTGCAACCCCTCGCCGGGGCGCTTCTGGTTCGACGGCATCGTGCGCGAACTCATGCCGCTGCAGGAGGGGCACAACAAGGCCCTGACCCGCTACCACGAATCCATGCTGCTCATGGGCAATCCCAAGGTCATCGCCGACAAGGAGACCGGGATCAAGGACGTGTCCATCAACGACCGTCCAGGCGAGATCATCTTCAAGCGGCGAGGCACGGATCTGCAGTTCGTCCCGCCGACGCCCCCGTCTCCGATCCACCCGCAGATCATGTCCATGGCGCAGAACTCCATGCAGTCGATCACGGGGGTCAACGACCCGCTCGCCGGGCAGAACCCCCCGAACGTGCGGGCGGCGATGACCGTGCGGTTCCTTCAGGAGTCCGGGCTGCGGCGGTTCCTCCCGATCATGCACCGCACCGAGACGGCGCTGACGCGGGCCGGGCGCATGATCCTGTACCTGCACAAGCGGTACTGGAGCGGCGAGCGAACCATCCGGGCGCTGGGCACGGACGCCCAGGTGCAGGTCTTCCACATGGGCAAGGCCGACGTCGAAAGGGTCATGGACGTCGCCGTGCTGCCCGACTCGATGAAGTCGTCTTCGCCGGCCGCCAAGCAGTCCATGGTCATCGAACTGCTGCAGTACGCCCCGTTCCTGTTCCAGGGCCAGGGCGGCAGCCTCGACGTGGAGTACATCCTGCGGCAGCTGGACTTCCCGGCCGCCAACGCAGGACTGGGCATCAAGTCGCCGCAGCGGCTGCGGGCGTACGGCGAGCACAAGGATCTGGAGCAGGGGGAGCCGATCGAGGTCTTCCCGTTCGACGACGACATGCTTCATCTGGAGATCCACGGGGCGAAGCTGTCGAACGAGGGCTGGCGCAAGGACAACCCCGAAGAGGCCGGGCAACTCCTCGAGCACTACGCCCTGCACGAGTCGCAGAAGATGCAGAAGATGATGGGCGCCATGGTGGACATCCACGGTGGCTCCCCGGACGGGCCGCAGCCTCCGGGTCCCCCGTCAGCGTCAGGTTCCCCGCCTGCGCCGATGGGTCGCCCCCCCGGAGCGGGTTCGTCGTCGGAGGCCGCATGAGCCCGAGGAGCCACCCTCGTAAAACAGGCGCTCGTGCGACCGGAGGGAGGCGTGGCAATTCCGTCACGTCCAGAGCCGCCCCGGAGGCAACCGGGACACAAAAGCCGCGGAGGGAGGGTCCACATGGACACTGACAACAGCGCCACGGGCGGCGATACGCCCGCGACCGAGACTCCGGCCCCCGTTCCGTACGAACGGTTCAAGGAGGTCAACGACAGCGCCAACGCGGCGAAGGCGGAGGCGGCATCCGCCAACGCCCGTGCCGAGGCGGCGGAGCAGGCGTGGCAGGCACAGAGGTCCCAACTGGACTCGCTGGCCCGCACCGTCGAGGAGAGGCTGCCTGCGCCCGCGCCGGCGGCCGACGAGTGGCAGGACCCCGCCGAGGTTGCGCTCAACCGGGTCCAGGCGCTTGAGGCATGGAAGACGGAACGGGAGGCGAAGGACAAGGCGAACGCCGAGAACAACGCAGCCCGACGACTGATCGACGAGGCCATTGCGAAGGCCGGCATCGAGGACATCCCGATCTGGGGGAACGAGGTGGCAAAGAGCTACTACGCCTCCAAGCAGATCGGGGCCTCGTTCGACGCCGACAAGGTGGCCGAGCACTACAGAAAACTGGAACTGTCAGCGAAGCCGCAGGCCGACGACAGCGCCAAACTCGAAGCAAAGCGAAAGGCCGCCGAGGCCACCGCTTCCGCAATCACGGGACAGTCGTCAGCCGGCTCCCCGGCCCCGGACGCTCCGCCCTCCAAGCGGCCCAGCAGGCTCGATGCCGACTGGTCGCAGGAGTCTGAGGATGCCTGGGTCGCGGACCGGGAGGCGACGATTCTCGCGAAGTACCGGTAGCGCCGACCCGGCGGCAGGAGGATAGAAAATGGCTGTTCAGACATATGAGGCCGGTGCGGATCTCTTCACCAACGTCTACTTCCCCGGCCTCGTGGATCAACTCCACACGGCGACGCCGGAGTTGGGACTCATCGCCAAGTCGGGCCGCTCGCAGTGGTCCGGTCGCAGCGTGGTCCTGGGCTCCCGCACGGGGCGCAACCGCTCGTACCGCCCGACGTCGTCGGCGCGCAACAGCGCCGCGTTCCCGACCACGGGCCGGCAGACGTTCGACAACTTCACCATCCCGGCCGTCGTGATCCACGGGTCGGGCGGCATCGAGGCGTTCGCCTCCGCCGCGTCGCAGGGCAGCGAGTCCGCGTTCGCCGATGCCCTGAAGTCCGAGGTGCAGGGGCACCTGCTCGACATGAAGAAGGACAAGGCCATCGACTTCTACTGCACGCCCCTGGGCATCCTGGGCCGCCTGGAGGACGATCCGGGGGGCGGGGCCGTCTTCACGCTGGAGCAGGACTCGACGCAGCTGGCCCACTGGCGGGGCAACGGCAACCGCTACCTGTCGGTCGGACAGGAGGTCGAGATCATCTCCCAGGACGGCGTGACCCGTCGCCTCGACGCCGCCAACGCCACGGCGTTCACGATCTCGGCGGTCGCCTCGGCCAACCGCAAGCAGTTCACCGCCGACGAGGACGCGAGCGCAGGCGTCAGCGTCGGCGACCTCGTGCTGCGCTCGGGCACCCACGGTGCCGGTGTGGCGGCTCTCGATCGCGACGACAACACCGAGGGCGCCCTGTCGTGGAACGGTCTGGAGCAGCTGTTCGCCAACACGAACGTCGACATCCCCGCCCGCGGCGTCTCGCTCAACTTCGAGTTGGACGTGCTCCAGGGCGTGGACCGGGCGGAGCCCGAGGGCGATTACGCCAACGCCGTGACCATCGACATGGACAGCAACGTGCTCACCCGCAACACGCTCAACCAGGGCATCAAGCTCGGTCAGTACGCCTCGGGCGACTACCCGGACGTCCTGCTGTGCGAGGGCGCGGTGCAGCTGGCCATCGTCGATCTGATGGTCGGCGACCAGCGGTACCAGCCGCAGAAGTTCCCCGGCGGCTTCCAGGCCGACGCGCTTCTGTGGAACGCCGGCAACGCCGACGTGCCCGTTCTCGGGACCCGGGATTGCCCCTACGACCGCATCTACGCGTTCAACACCTCCGGCGGCATCGAGCAGTTCGTGCTTCAGGAGATGGAACTCATCGAGACCGATGGGTCGATCCTGCGGCAGGACGCCGCCGGTGGCGACGTGTGGAACTACAACTGGCGCGAGTTCTCCAACCTCGGGTCCCGGCAGCCCAACTGCGGCGTGAAGTTCACGCGCGTCGGTGGCGCTGACGAGTCCTACGGTGCCGGCGCAGGCAGGCACTACGCGTTTTAGAGGAGGCGGGGCATGGGAAGAGGTTTCAGTCATCGCCGTGTCGGCAGCGTGCCGATGGAGGTCCAGGCCGGCGGCCCGGCACCCATCGTGTTGCGCTCGTCGGGCGTCATGCACAGAAACCTCGACCCTGCCATCGCCCGCCAGATTCGGGACATCGACCCGCGTCTGGTGATCGAGTGGGCCCCCGAGGGCATTTGGTGGACTCCGGTCTCCCAGGTGCCACCGGGGGCCACGCTCGGGTGCTGGCGGCTCATGCTGCGGGGCGACTCGGGGCTGACGAAGACGATGCGGATGTGGCATCCCGAATGCGCCGACGGCCGGCTGGTGAACTATCTGACCGAGACGTGGGCCCACAAGTTGTTCATCTCCCGCTCGGAGACGGCGACGCAGCGGACGAAGGCGGAAAAGCTCGCCGAGGTGTACGCCCGGCAGCAGCAGGCCGAACAGCGCGAGTTCGACCGCATGTGGGACGAGATGGGCGACCATGGCGAGACCTACGTGTCCGCCGTGGCGATGAACGAGTCGCCGAAATGGCGGTCGAACTGGGGGGTGCCGAGGAACCTGCCAGAGAGCACGGACGAGGCGGCCTAGATGGCGAGCCTGTTGCAGATGCGCGTCGCCGTGGCGAGCCGTCTCGATCAGGCGCTGGTGGCGGCCGACATCCCGGAGTCCGGGGTCTTCTGGACGCGCCAGGCGGTCACGGACTGGCTCAACGAGGCGTACCGCCAGATGTGGACGGTGGTGGCCGAGGCCGAGGCGAAGAACCTCGTCACGGAGACGGACGGAACCTACGCCGCGTCCTCCCGTTCGGTGAGCCTTCAGACGCTTCTGTCGATCTCCGACGATCCGCTCAAGATCGAGGAGGTCCGCGACGCCACCGGGGCGCAGGGCGGCGCCGACGGCTCGCTGATCGAGCATGTGAACCACCGCTGGCCGCATCCTGGCCGACCGAATCGTCTGGGGTTCGGGCAGACGTGGGACTACTTCGGGTACAGCCCGATGCGGATCGAGGTGCGCCCGGTGCCGACGACGGCGCTGACGCTGCGCATCCGGTACATCCCGTCGGTGCCCACGGCGCTTTCGGCCAACGACCACACCCCGGTCGCCATCGTCACGGCGCACCACGGGCTGCTTGTCGAATACGCGGTCACCAGGGCGTACCAGAAGGAGGAGAACCCCTCCTGGGAACGCCAGATGGCCACTTGGATGGAGAAGTTGGGTCGGTTCAGGGAGAGCATCGAGGAGCGGCAGTTCCAGAGCAGCCGCCATGTGCAACCCACCGACTCGTGGGACTACCAGTACGGGGGCCGGCAGTGACCCCCCAGGAGACGACATGGCGCTCATTCTGATCAGGGATCTCGACGGCAAGGGCAACTACGACATCGCCAGGGGGCGGCGCACGCCTCTGACGAAGACCGTGGGTCCGGGCGGCCGGGACGTGTGGCAGCGCACGGGCGGCGACGCCCTGGTGCTGGATCTCGGCAAGGCGGCCGACATGGTGTTCGCCCCCTGGGTGGCGGTGCATTGTGCCAGCGGGCGACCGCAGGAGGACGCCATCGTCAAGCACTGCGAGCAGGCGTGGGGCGACGATCCGCCCATCGTGCGGCTCGACCCCAGCGGACGAGACCGTCCCGACGTGTGGGCGGAGTTCTGCCGCCGGCACCCGGACATCATGCCGACCGCGAACCCTGGGACGATGGAGTACATGCAGCAGACGCTGGCCATCGCCGAGCGGTACGGAGCCGCCGTCGGGTCCACGGGCATCCGGCGCGCCGTGAACGCCCTGAAGATCAACGAGATCGTCAACGCCACGCAGGGCGACGTGGATGAGTTGATCGCCGCCAACGGGACCAAGGGCGCGGCCGGTCGCAAGGTCGGTGGCGACATCGAGCGTTCGACCCGCGAGGGCAAGGTCGACCAGCAGGCGCAGACGGATCGCATGAACGCCTACGCCGAGGGCGTCTACAACGAAAAGTACGCCGAGCACCGCGCCGCCGGGAAGACCGAGGGGCAGGCCAAGGCGTGGGCGGAGCGCAGCCGGGAGAAGGCGCTGCGCAACGAGGCCGATGCGTAGGTCGTGGCCACCCCTCGCGTCATACAGATCGGGGCGCCCACCCACGGGCTGACCGATTTCCCGGAGAGGGCGACCCCCGAGCACTCGACCCAAGCTCTGAACGTCGAGTTCAGCGGGGGCGGGGCGGCGAGCCGTCGCGGCACCCTGAACATGCAGAACTCGTTTTACGTCAACGGCGGGGCGCAGGCGTCCACGGTCAAACTGGTCAAGAGTTTCCGCCTTGGCACCAACAAGGTGCAGTCGGGGGTCGTCGGCTTGGTCCCGCTTGCCGGTGCGGCGGCCAATGCCGAGATCCTGATTGTCCGTGAACAGGCGAACTTCGGTGGTGGGTTTGGTGGCATGGTGGGCAACGTCGAACTGACGGCGGCCAACGCGGAGACGAACGAGAGCGCCGGTTCCCGGTGGGATGCGTGCGTGTTCGACAGGCGGCTGATCGTCTGCACCGACCACGACATCCGCAATACGGCCACGGTCTTCTACTCCGATCCCAGGGCGAACCGGATGTTCGCCTTGTCCGGGGATACAGGTCCGATCAACCGGACGCTCGAGCCATTCCATCAAGGGGGAGGAGAAGGGGCGGACTCGCCGTACAGCGACGACCCCGGCAACTACGCTGTGATGGCGGAGGACGACATCAGTGCCCGGTTCTGCCGTTCGCAGGGTGGTCGTCTGATCTTGGGGAACCTGCGCGACATCAAGATCCACGGGAACCAGATTTCCCCATCAGCGATCTGGTACAGCAACCTGCTGGATGTCCGTGGGTGGCCGATCGACAACGTCCACGTCCCGACCGGCGGCGACACGGGTCCGGTCACCGGGTTGGCGTCTCGCGGCGACCACACCGTCGTCTTCCGCGAGGGTTCGATCAGCCTGTTCCGCGTGGAAGGCCCGTACCGCACGACCTACCGCCAGGTGGTCAACGACCGTGGCTGCATCGCCCACAGCACGATCGTGGACGACGCCGGGGGCATGGCGTGCTTCCTGGCGGGTGACGGATTCTATGGGTTTGACGGCCGCACGACGCACCATCTGTCCGCCCCGATCTCCCGGACGATGCAGGCTGCCATCGAGGGCGGCGGGGTGGGGGGTGCGCACGCCATCCACTATCCGAAGAAGCGGCAGATATGGTTGGCGATGCCCGACAAGGGGGGAGCCCCTCGCAGGGTCTTCGTGATGGACTACCGGTTCGGCTACAAGGGCGACCCGGCGTGGTCGATCTTCGAGTTCCAGAACAGCACTTGGGGTCACGCCGCCACCCGCCGAGGTCTTGGCGGATTCTGCACCAACGACGCCGGGACCAAGTTGTATGGGGTCACGGTCGACAACAACGGGCTTGTGGACTACAACCTGTTCGACCACAAGTCTGCCCAGGACGATCAGGAGAACACGCCGTTCGTGTTCCGGTCGCGGTGGGAGAGCGGGCCGGTCGGGTACAACTCCAACTCGATCTACCGGTGGCGTTTCATCCGCCCAATGATCCGGCCGACCATGGACAACGACCTCGACTGCTGGTGGCGCACGGACGAGCAGGCGTTCAACGCCGACGGCAGCCTGAACGGGCAGTCGGTGACGTTCGCCCCGGACGACGGTGGTGCGGCCGGCGGCAACCTGGGGGCGTTCGTGCTGGGCACGGACCGTCTGGGGGAGTCGGAGGACCACAGCAAGCGCCTGGACGTCCACAGCGGTGGCATCTGCCGGTACGGGCGTATCGGGGTTCAGACGAGGGGCGGGGCGGGTGGAGGCGGCAACCTGGGGGACCAGTTCGACGTCCGAAGCGCCGAGATCGACGTGTTGGCGCGCAGGCGGGTGAGGCGGTAGTGGGCGAGGAGATCCAAGAGCGCCTGATGACCGGGCGCATCGTGACCCGCGAGGAGGCGGGGCGGACCTTCTATCACACCGTCGTCACCGTCGCAGATGCCGGCACGCCCGTCAGGGCCCCGGCGGCCGGGGCTGTGCTGTCCCTGACGCTGCAAGCTCCGCATGGGAACGCCGGCGAGGTGTTCATCGGCTCGGCCGACACGGTCGGGATCACGGGCGATGCGACCATCGGCTTTTCGTTGAAGCCGGGCGTGGACTACGGACCGCTTCAGTTGGAGCGGCCGGCGCAGATATGGGTGAATGCCGACAACGACGGCGACCAACTCGTCATCGTCGGGGTGCAGTAGATGGCATCCCGTGGGTGCCGGTTTCGCGGGCTGGCACGAGGACATCTAGGAGCGACCGATGGGTACCTTGGTTTACAACAGCACCTTCACCGAAGGTCAAACCCTGAGAGCAGCGCAGTTGGAGGAGTTCAAGACGGAGATCGCCGCGGTCCTCAACGACGGAGTGGACGCCGCCAACGTCACGGACGGCACCCTCACGCCGGCCAAGCTCACCGCCCCCAACGCGCTGTACTCGATCCTCGTCAAGCCGGTGAACAGCATCGATTCGTTGAGTCTTTGCACCACAAACCCCATCGCCTTGGCTGAATTTATCACGGCGACCCCTGGCGTCGACCATGATCAGAACACGTTGAACACGCACTTTCAGGTTCCCGTGGACAGCACAATCATCGGAATCAGCGTCGGCTGTCGCACGTCGACACAGGGGGTTCCGACGACGCGCAACAACTCGGCGCGACTCTTCGTGGACACGACAGGCGTGGACTCCGCCGTCACGTTCACCACTGGCGATGTTGTCAACAGCGGAGCGTTCTCCCAGGCGGTGACGACGACGCAGGCGCTGGAGATCAGGGTGGCGACGGACTCGGCGGCGACGCACGGGGTCAGCGACCCGCACGTCTGGGTCCATTGCGTTGCGACGCACCAGGCATAGGAGACGACGATGAATTTCTGGAAGAACCTGAAGGCCGGTGCAAATCAGCGGCTCGAGGACGTGGCCGACGCCTACGGGAGTTTCAGCGGATGGGACCGTGGCGGACGCTCCGCCCTCCAAGCGCCGGAAAACCCTGGGATCTCGCGTGACGTGCGCGACTACATGGAGCAGATGCGCCTCGCCGCCGGGAAAGAGTACGGGGAGGGGTATCAGGACACCGACTACTACAAGAGCATGATCTCCGACGTTGAGCAGCAGGGTCGGAAGATGGGTTGGAACACCGGATCGCAGCACGCATCGGCTGGCACGCTCGGTTCTGGTGCGGGTCGGCGCGCCGCCACGGAGCGCGGGCAGGTACAGCAGCGGGCCCGTCTCGCCGCCGCCGGGCAGGCGCAGCAGGCGACCGCCAGAGATCAGGCGATCAAGTACGACCAGTTGCTTCGGTCCGCAGGCTTCGCCCAGGGCGTTCACGGCGCTGACTTCGAGAGGGACTTTCGGGTCTTCTTGGCGAAGAAGGGCCTGCGCGACGATGAGATCAACCGCGAGATGCAGAAGATGCAGATGTGGCTGGGTCTTGCGGGCAGCGTCGTCGGTGTCGGGGCGACCATTGCCACGGGCGGGGCAGCCGCGCCTCTTTGGGCAGGTTGGGAGGCATCCCAACGCCTCCGGGACTTGAAGTAGATGCCGCAGTACTACCCGGTCGACGCCGGCCAGTTGCTGTTCGGCCCGCTGACGCAGTTTCTCCAGCAGTACGGTCAGGAGAAGCGCGGGCGTCAGGAGCGGATGGGGCGTGAGGAGCGTGCCCGCGCGGAGCGGCAGGAGGAGCGATCCGAACTGCGCCGCCGCTACGAGACCCGGATGCAGATGGAGCAGGACCGCATCCGCCGTCAGCAGGCTGCGCAGGCGCACGCTGGCGTCATGGAGGAGATGCGGACGGGGACCCCGGAGACCGCCCCGGTGGCGTTGGCGAGGGCGGCCGAACTCGGTTACCCGATGGCGCAGCACGGCGGAACGACGGAGCCGACGCCGATGGCGGTGCCCGTCATGGCCCCCGAGGCCGGAGGCGGGATGGCCCCCGTGCCCGAACTCATCCCCATGCGACCGGAGCGCGCGGGGATGCCGCCCGGCGAGGGCATCGTCTACGGCCGTCCGGAGGAGGCGCTGCCGGAATTGGAGATGGGCTCGGCCCCGCCCACGCAGCCGTTGTTCAGGCAGTTCCTGGAGGCTCACGCCAAGCGGGAGGAGAAGGCAGGGTCGGAGCGGTCGATCGAGGCCGGGCGCACGGCGGTCGACGATCTCAAGAGGAACCTGCTTGCCGACCCGACGGGCGAGGGGGCGGCCCTCGCCTACGACCTGGACGTCGAGGGGATCGTGCCCGACAAGCGGGACGACATCCTTGCGTCGTCCGCACGCGGGTCCGCCGAGTTGGCGAGACAGGCGTATGCGCGCCGCCCCCGCCACGCCCCACGTCGCCCGGAGCGGGTGCAGGGGAACAGGATCAAGAGCATCATCAGGCAGAACTCCTACTCGAAGTACCGGACCGTGGTGAAGGCTGGCGGGCTCATGGAGGTCCCCAAGGATTCGACCGAGGCGGAGATCCAGTCTGCGTTCCAGACCGAGCGGGGAGCCTACGAGACGGACGCCAAGCGGAAGCTGGGCGACTACAAGGACAACAAGCGGATGAAGAAGTGGGGCCTCGAACTGCGAGTGCTCGAGAAGCAGGCCGCCGGGATGTTCCCCGGAAAGGCCAAGAAGAAGCTGGGCATCAGGATCAACAACCTGATCGGCAACATCTCCGGCCTGGGCTCCAAGTTGGACGAGGCGAGGATCACCGGGTCGATGGCTGTCGCCCCCTTACCGAAGGGCAGTCCGACCTCCTACCCCGCGCCGCAGGCGATGGGGATGGCCGGCGGCGCGGCGCCGAAGCGCAAGCCCTTCCGAATGACCCCGGCGCTTCGCAGGGCGTTGTCCCACATGCTCACGCTCGACGAGGGTGCGCAGGCGAAGGACATCGCCGCCATCCGGGCGAGGGGCGGAGATCTGCCCTCGAACATCATCAACGCCCCGAACAAGAAGGTCAGGGACCGCATCATCTGGGGGGCGTTGAAGCGGTAGCCGATGGCAGACCCCTACGCCGATCTCATCGCGGAGCAGGCCGGCGGCGGGGACCCCTACGCCGATCTGCTGGCCGAGCAGGCGCAGGAGGGCGCCCCATCCGAGGAGGAGATGGGACGGCAGATGTGGGAGGCGGAGAAGCGCCGCCAACGTGCCGAGAGGACCCTGCGCCGCAAACTGCTGGCCTCCGTGGAGCGGCGATGGGACGAGCCGGCTGCCATCGAGACGGACCCCGACGTCGCGGAGGCGTACCGGGAGGCTCGCCGGATGGGGGCGTTGGGCGAGGAGTCCCCCACCCTGGAGGAAATCGAAGCGGAGTCGGACCTCAAGCCTGCGGGTCGCCGGTGGTACGACGTCATCGGCAAGGGCGGCGACGTCCTGTCCAAGTACGACAGGGAGGCCCTGTCCAAGTACGACAGGGAGGCCCTCGTCGTCGCCCAGGAGCAGGCGGACAGGGTCGCATTCACCGAAGCGATCCGTGGGGCGGGGCAGACCCCCGAGGAGGCGACAGAGGAGGCGATGGCGTGGGCGAGCGCCCATGCGGCGGCGAAGCACCAGCCGTCCTTCCTCGAGAACCTTGGGAGTTTGGCGGCGTCGGCTGCGACGTTCGCCCTGCCGTCGTCGGGGCGGGCGCCGACCGGGCTGTCGCAGTTGGTGGACCCGTCGGGCGACGTCGAGGCCCCCGCTCCAGCGTTCCGTCAGAACTGGGTGCCGCCGGGCGGTCGGACGGTGCGCAAGCCCACGGTGCTGGGGACGGGCCTGGAACTGCTGGAGACGCCGCAGCGGGTGATCCTGTCGCCCTGGACGAAGCGTGGCGACGAGTCGGTGATGACGAGCGCCGGGCTGTCGCTCATCCCGCCATCGTGGGCGCAGGGCGGCAAGCCCCGAGACGCCGTGACCCTGTACCGGGACTGGGTGGTCGGCAACAACGGCAACCCCAACGACTTCCACCACCTCCTCGGTTCGTTCGCCTTCGCCGTGGGCACGGATCCGGCGGTGGGCGTCGGCATCGGTGCGAAGTTCGCCACGAGGACGGCGACGGCGCTGAAACAGGTGACCCGCATCGGCCGGCGGGGGTTGCGGGCGCAGGGGTTGCGGGGGGCGGATCTGGACGACATGACCCGCGCCTTCTCCGACGAGGTCGCCGCGGTGATGGTCGGCGACGAACTGCGGTTCACCCGAGACGCCGTGGAGGAGGCGACCGCGAGGCTGGTCAGCCCGGAGGCTGCGCTCGACGTGCGGAACCTGGGGGTGGGGTACGGGGAGGTGGGGCTGCGCGTGGGGCTTCCCTTCATGGAGGGGAAGGAGATCGTCTCCGCCAAGCGCATGGCCGATCTCGGGGTCGCCGGCGGCGGGGCCGGGGCGGTGATGGGTGCAGCGACGGGGGCGGCGGTCGGCGGCCCCATCGGCGGGGCGCTCGGTGGCGTGGCGGGGGCGGCGGCGGGGGCGCTGACGGAGAAGGGCGTCCGGGGGATGTCGAAGTCGACGGGCCCGTTGCGGCAACTCACCCGGCTGTTCGACCCGGTGGCGGCCGACATGATGCACACGGACGACGACCTGATCCGCTTCTGGGAGCACCAGTACCGGCTGACCCACACGACGGAGCATCAGCACCGGGTGGTGTCCGAGCGGGTCTCCCGGATGCGGTCGCAGTTCGACAACGTGTCGTCGGTCGACGAGTACGAGGATCTGATCAAGGCGATGCCGGCCGAACTCGACGCCATGCTCATCGCCGGGGACCCGCTGACCGAGACGTCGGACTTCGCGACGATGGTTCTGAACATGAGCCGTCGCATGGCCCGCAACCGCCACAAGGCCGGCGATCTGGTGGTGGACCCGCAGATCATCGGCGGCAAGGTGGACGACTTCCTGGCGAACAACGCGGTCCGTGACGCCTACTCGGAGACGACGATCCGCCTCGCCGCTGACGACATCCACCCGGACGACGCCGAGGCGCTGTTCACTTCCTACGGGGCGAAGGCGTTGGAGAACATCGGCGTTGAGGCCGACCTGGCGCAGACGCAGATGTCGAACCTGTGGGCGAAGAACAAGGACTGGCTGCCGGTCGATCAGGACATCTACCGTTCGGTGCGGCAGCAGCTGCCGAGGCGCCTGGACGCCTTGCTGGAGTACCACGACGCCGAGCTTGCCCCGTTCCGCAGGATCGAGGAGGAGTTCACCGAGCGCTTCGCCCGGCAGGCGGAGAACGACGCTCAGGGGATGGTCGAGCACATCGCCGAGCGTGGCGGCGGGCAGGCCACCCCGGACCAGATCCTCGCCGCCCGCAAGGAGGCGCGGGAGACGGTGCAGGCCAAGCTCGCCACCGATCGCTCGGACTACTTCCACACGTTCCTGCTCAACCCGTCGGGGATCCATCGCCGGGGCGGCGCGGGCCAGGTGGGTCAGCCGGGGCCGGGGAAGTTCGCCAAGCACAAGGTGCATCTGGACATCATCGACAACTGGGAGCAGGGGACGAACCCGGCGACCGACCTGATGCAGTCGCTGGCGGCGAGGCTGTACGCGTCGATCCGCATGAAGGCGAAGGCGGATTTCCTGCACATGGCGACGAGCGACCGGCGGTGGGCCGTGCCGCTGCACGAGGCGAAGGGGCTGGACGCCAAGTCGGGGTGGGGGCCGTGGACGCACCAGTGGTCCGGGCAGAAGTATGCCGTGCGGAACGAGGTGGCGGACATGCTTGACGAGGCGGCGAAGTTCCACGATCCCGGCTGGCTCGAAAAGCTCGCCAAGTACACCATCGACCCGTTCCACGACCGTTGGAAGGGGTTTGCGACCCACGCCCGCATGCCGTTCTACAACGCCCGCAACTTCGTGGACGACCGCTTCCGCATGTCGATGGGCGGCTACACGTTCAGTCCGACGACGGCGAAGAAGGCGACGACGATCTCCTTCCTTGGCAACCTGGAGACGTCCGGGACGCACAAGCGGCTTCAGCGCATGGCCCGCAAGCCCGCCACGTCGGACGCCGGAAAGTTTGCCGAGCGGAACAAGGACGCCTTGCAGGACCGCTTTCACCAGGGGCTCGAGGAGTTCGGCTCCGGCGGGGCGGACGGACAGTTCATGATCAAGGGCGGCCCGGACGGCAGCCGGACCGTGACGCCGCAGGAGTTCTACAACGCCTCGGTCGAGCACGGCATCGTGGACAAGGGACACGCCGGGGCCGATCTGCCGGGCAGCATCCCGCGCGGGGCGGAGGAGGGATGGCAGTGGGCGCCTCGTCTCCAGAAGTGGCAGAAGGTGGTCCCGTTCCACCGCCAGAACCCGGTCTTCGGCCCGGACGGTTTTCTGATGCGGTCGACGTCTGCGACGGCGAAGATGCTGGAGAACCAGCGTCGCATGGCCCTGTTTCTGAACCGCTTCGAGAAGGGCGACTCGTTCGCCGAGGCGGCGAGCGCCGTGAACAAGTGGGCGTTCGACTACAAGCGGATGACGCCGTTCGAGCGACAGGTGGTGCGGCGGGGGATTCCGTTCTGGGCCTTTTCCCGCAACTCGATCCCCCGGACGTTCGAGGCGATGGCGCGACATCCCGGCAGGTACACGACGCTGCACAAGGGCAAGCGGGTGATCGAGGAGCGGGCGGAGCACGCCAACGGTCCTGTCGCCGCGGTGCGTCAGTACATGGACGACCTGTTCGCCGTGCGGACCATCGACACGTCTCCGGGCGGGGCGGCCATCTTCTGGAACCCCGGCCTGTCGTGGACGGACATCAACGTCCTGGGGGCGGCGGTTCCCGGAATGACCGCGACGGGCAGCGACGAGGTGTGGGACCGCTTCACGCCAGCCATCGACATTATGAAGATCATCTTTGGGTGGCGCGATCCGAGGTCCGGGCGGTCGCTCAAGGCCCAGTGGGCGGAGCCCGACGCATCGCTCAAGATGCTGCTGAAGATCCACGACGCCACGGCCCCGAAGGGCATGAAGGTCATGCGCGAGCAGATCACCCCGACGGGTCACCGCTTCGACGTGGCCCCGCGCGGGCTGGTCCTGCTGTGGCGGAACATGGCTCCGCACATGGTGGCCTATGGGCGGCTGTTCAAGTCGGACCGTGGGGACCCGTTCGAGGACGACGCCTCGCAGCTTCGCTTCCTCAAGGAACTCACGGGGCAGTCGCAGATGGTCAACAACCCGCTCAAGGCGGAGGCGGAGCGCGCCGAGGCTTTGAGCCGGGACAACTTGGCAGGCGTGCGGGTGTCCGACGAGGGCCCCGTGATAGTGCCAACGGAATAATGTAGTACGATCACCCACACAGCGTTAGGAGCCAACAGAATGCCCAACGACCCCCGCTACATCGTCCGCAACGGCCGGGTGACCGCCGTCGGACCGGACGTCGCCAACCAGATCAACCAGGGTGGCATCACGGTCGCAGGCGATGCCCATGCCGACATCACGGCGTTCAAGCACGACGACGTTCCGGGCGACCGGGTGGGCGTGGTGTCGTGGGAGGTGCAGATCCGCAACGAGACCGGGGCGGACCGCCGGGTGTGGCTTGGCGGTCGCTTCTCGGACGCCACGGGCGGCGGGCAGTTCGACATCTGGAGCGCCGGTCAGTTCGTGGCGGCGACGACGACGTTCACGGACGACACGACGGACGCCAAGGACGCCGGAGCCGACGACTTCGCCCTTCAGACGACGACCAACGACGACGGCTTCCTCGTGGGCGGCGGTCAGCAGAGCGGCGTGAACGCCCCTGTGGCTCGAAGGTTCAACTGCATCGTCGTGGATGTCACGACCGCCTACACCGACGCCGCCGGGGCGCTCGGGTCCACGTCGGCGGAGCACAACTGGCAGTACTGGAACGGGTCTGCGTGGGCGAATCTGACGCTGCTGACGCCCGGTGTGGACCTGGGGTTCGTGGCGCAGGAGTACGCCGTCGTGTGGCAGATCCCGGACGACTGGGCGGTGTACGCCGACGGCGACGTGGTCGGCACGGACGACCGGCTGATCGGGCAGTACGTTATCCGCTACGTCAACGCCACCGCCCCGGACACGGCCGCCGCCGACGCCGGTCGGGTGTTCGTCGGGATGGCGCGCAAGTCGTTCCTGCTGGTCCCCAGCGGCGGCTCCGACGTGTCCGACGCCGCCCCGATCGCCATGTGCAGCAAGGACGAGCGGGTGTGGATGGTGATGGACGGGGTGGGGGCCGGGATGGAGTGCTTCCTCGTGGGCGAGGAGTCCGAGCACGTGGGCAACATCGGAGAGCGACGATGAGCCGGCGGATCATCAGGCCCGTTCCGAACGAAACGGACCTGAAGAAGTACCTACATTTCCGCGACGACTTCGTCGGCGGCAACCGAGATTCAACTCGCGTTGGCGAGAGGAATTGGCTGCGAACGGCCATCACCGGGGCTGCCACTGACATCACAGACATCCTGGCGGAAGCTGGGACC